>Ga0265298_10000076_pt1 | contig 143261 bp, 102 predicted proteins | sample AusTroGonzalo_MG_3_FD_193486 | JGI IMG/M metagenome (GOLD analysis project Ga0265298, IMG submission 193486) | Bovine rumen microbial communities from tropical cattle in Woodstock, Queensland, Australia - Gonzalo_01 | ecosystem: Host-associated > Mammals > Digestive system > Stomach > Rumen ...
ATAAGGCGAATCCTTGGGATAAGCGTTGGGAACGCGCTTCAGGAAACTACTCTCAGCAAACTTCCAGTGTTTAGCCTTCTTCACAGCCTTTTCCAGCATCTCTCCGTCATATATAATCTCATGGCGTATCTGCTCCATCAATTCTTTGGTGGGTGCATACATACCCGCCGCCAAAAGATTGCCTCCAATATAGTCAGCCTCAACAGGCTCGATATGAAAATAATAGCCGGCATTGCCCGACTTCTTTCCACCCTTGCAGATAAAGCATCCGAAATGATTCTTATAGGGGCGCTTATCCGAAGAGAAACGGATGTCGCGATAGATTCTATAGGTGCAGTCCTTCAATTCAAGGCCATACACGTCGGGGTCGAAAGCCGCCACCAAGTCCATCAGTTTCAGGGAAAAATCATTGAATTTGGCCTGCACATATTTGTATTCTTCCTTATGGGCATTGAACCACTCGCGGTTATTGTTACGCATCAACTGGTCTAAAAAAGCGATAATCTCTTGCATGATATTATTTTTTTTGCAAAAGTAAGCATTTTTCCTATACTAGGAAATGGATGAAAATAATTATTGAGAAGCAGTGTGTGTTTCACAGAAAATCCGTATTTTTGCATGTTTAAAATATCATTGTTATGAAACCAACATTACTGATACTTGCTGCCGGAATGGGCAGTCGCTACGGCGGATTAAAGCAACTGGACCACCTCGGACCCAACGGTGAAACCATTATGGATTATTCTGTTCAGGATGCCATCGATGCCGGCTACGGCCGTGTGGTTTTTGTCATCCGCAGAAGTATGGAAGAAGATTTCAAGAAATTCATCCTCAGCAAATATGCCGACAAAATCGACACCTCCTACGTATTTCAAGAGTTGGACGCCATTCCCGCAGGCTTTGAGGTGAACCCCGAGCGCGCAAAGCCTTACGGCACCGCCCACGCTATTTTGGTAGCAAAGGATGCTATTCACGAACCCTTCACGGTAATTAACGCTGACGATTTCTACGGTAAGAACAGCTTCAAAGCAATGGCGCAATTCCTGCAAGAGCCGCAAGGTAGCAAGCCCCAATTCGCCATGGTGGGCTACCTGTTGCCCAACACGCTGTCGGAACATGGCTCCGTATCGCGTGGTGTTTGCCGCGCCAACGCTGAAGGCGAACTGGTAAGCATCACCGAGATGACCAAAATCAGCCGTACAGCCGAAGGCATCCGCAATATTGACGACAACGGAACAGTGACCGACCTGACCGAAGACACTGTGGTATCAATGAATTTCTGGGGATTCACACCCTATTTCTTCGACTGTCTGAACGACATGTTCACCGACTTCCTGAAAAAGAACAACAGCAATCCCAAGTCAGAATTCCAAATCCCCACAGTAGTCAACCACTTCCTCACCACCGGCACCGCCTCTATCAAGGTATTGGTCACTGACTCACAGTGGTTCGGCGTCACCTACAAGGAAGACAGACCTATGGTGGTGGAGAAACTGAAAAACCTGCGTTAGTCCATGCGATACTTCATGCGTTTGGCCTTCAACGGAACACCTTTTTTCGGTTGGCAAATACAGCCGAAGAATATCAGTGTTCAAGAGGTGATTGAGCATGCGCTAACGTTATTGCTTCAAAAGCCCTCTGAAGAGGACGGGCAACGTGAGCGCATAGCCATCACTGGTTGCGGACGCACCGACACAGGAGTTCATGCTCGTGACTATACGGCACATTTCGACTTTGCTGAAGAACTGAACGAGAACCGCAGGCTCCAGCTAGTCAACAAACTCAATAGTTTCCTGCCCAAGGAGATAGTCATATTCTCCATCGAACCGGTAGCCGATGACGCCCACGCACGCTTTGATGCCCTCGACCGCACCTACCGCTACTATGTCAACATCCACAAAGATGCCTTTAACTTCCCCTACGCTTATCGGGTTTTCGAGAAGCTGGACGTGGACAAAATGAACGAGGCAGCCCTTTTGTTGCTGAACAATGAAGATTTTACCAGCTTTTCGAAGGTGCACACCCAGGTCAACAACATGCGCTGCAAAGTAACCCATGCCCAATGGCTACTCAAAGACGGACAGTTGGTGTTTGAGATTACCGCCAACCGCTTTCTGCGCAATATGGTGCGTGCCATTGTAGGGACGCTCTTGCTGGTGGGAAAAGGGAAAATCTCCGTACAGGATTTTCAGGACATCATCGAACAGAAAGACCGCTGCAAAGCTGGCGATTCCGCTCCCGCCCATGCACTATTTTTGGAAAACGTTCGTTATAATACATAAGAATGAAAAAAAACATAGTCTTCATACTAATTTTCTTCACCATCATCATCGGTGGAATCGCCTGTCGCAAACCTGTTCCTAACGACAATGTACGCTTACGCTTCTCCACTTCCTATATCACCTTCGACACAATATTCACCTCTTTAAGTTCCACCACTCGCAGTTTTACCGTATACAACCCCTCTGATCAAGAGCTGAAAGTGGACATCTATCTGGGCGGTGGCAACACCTCCCAATACAGCATCAATGTTAACGGAGTAGCTGGCAATATACAACACAATGTGGTGATTCCCCCAAAAGACAGTATTTTTGTCTATGCTAAAGTCATCATCAACCCCGGCAACCAAAACCTGCCTTTCCTGGTATGCGACTCCATCATGTTCCAACACGACAATGTGGAACAGAAAGTACAAATGGTAGCCTTCGGTCAGGATGCCCATTTCATAGTGGCTGACCCATACTCGGGTTTGAAAGTCATTGCCCACGAACACGAAAACATCACCTGGCATAACGACAAACCCTACGTGGTAATGGGCGGTTGGGCCGTGGTAGACTCCTTGGGAACTCTTAACATAGACCCTGGCACCCGCATTTATTTCCATAAGGGTAGCGGACTGCTAGTATGGCGATATGGCAACATCCATGTTAATGGCACCCGCGAGCAGCCGGTTATCTTCAGAGGCGACCGTATGGAACCGCAATACGAGACCGACTACAACCAATGGGATCGTATCTGGATATTGGAAGGCAGTCAAGAGAATACAATTGACTATGCCATCATCACCAACTCGTATGTGGGACTACAAATCGAGCCCTGGGGCGGCTTCGACAACATCACCGTCACCCTCAACCGCAACGTCATCACCAACACCATCATCAAAAACACTTACAACAGCGGCATCCTGTCGCGTTACTCAAATATCGAGGCTACCAACTGCGTGATTGGCAACAACGGAAGTTGCAGTCTGCAATTAGAAGCCGGAGAATATAACTTCAAACATGTAACGGTGGGCAATTACTTCAGCACTACCCCAGCCCGCCAGAATCCCGCCCTATATCTAAGCAACACGACCGACCTCTATAAAATTCCAATGGAGACCCAGGCATCGTTTATCAATTGCATCGTTTACGGCAATCTCAGTTCAAATGAGGAAATCATTATCGGTGAAAATACTCAGGCTACTTTCAACTATACCTTTGAGAACTGCCTGATAAAGTCCAGCATTCAAAACGAGCACTTCATCGACTGCGAGAGAAGAGAACCCGAATTTGTCAGTCCCTATCGCAACGACTATCATTTAGGGGTTCTCTCGTACGCCATCAACCGCGGGAAAAGTAATATCGGTGTAAACTACGACCTTGACGGTAATCCCCGCGTCACCATTCCCGACATTGGTGCGTATGAGTATATGAGGTAATACACAATTTAAAAGTAAACATAATGAAAAAACTGACCATTTTCTTTTGTGGAATTCTCCTTTCACTATCTTCTTTTGCCCAAAATACCATACCTGCTCATTTCGACGAATGGGTTGACTTAATGTCCGTGATATGGCGACTTAGCGGATCTCGCGAATATAACCTGTGCCGGATTCCAAAGTATGCTCAAGAGGTAGACTCTACTTTTGCCCAATTCAAAAATCATCCGGTTGTGGAGTTGGCCCAACAATACCAACAGGAATCTGGAATCTCCTACGATGCAGTAGCCTCATACGCTTTACATCTGAAGGTGATTGACAATGGTGACATCATACTAAGTGACATTTTTTTAGACGGGGGTGATGAATCTTTCAACCGATGGTCAGACCAGCAAAAGAAAGAATTTCTGCCACCACTGAACGATTTTTATCACGATAGCAACTTCCACGAATGGTACTTAAAACAACAAAAATTGTATGCCGAGGTCGAGAAGGCCTTTAACACTATCAACAAGCAGGTGGACTATGATTGGTTCAACAGCTATTTCGGCACACAGAGCGACGGTCAGTTCCGCATCATACTCAGTCTGCTGGTGGGTCCGCATAATTATGGATGCAGTGCCCAACTGAAAGACAACAATTATATGTTGAGCCCTGTTGTCGGATGTTGCGAACCCGCTGAAGACGGGAGCGTATATTATGAAGCCAATACGATGTTACCCATCGTCATCCACGAGTTCTGCCACCATTTCTGCAACCGGCTAAACAGTCAAAACTGGTTGTTGATGAGCAAATCAGCCGAGAAGGTGTTTCAAGTGAAAGCCGATCAATTGACACAATCCGCATACGGAAACTCTTTGACCATGATGAATGAGACATTCGTCCGCGCTGCCGTTATCCGCTATATGGTTTCGCATTATCCGCAAATCAGTGAGGAATCACTTGTTAAGGTAGAAGAAAAAAACGGGTTCATCCTTACCCAGACGCTGTGCGATGCGTTGAAACAATATGAGCAAAAACGAAAGACATACACCACCATGTCTGACTTTATGTCCACTATAGCTAAGGCTGTCAATGACTTCGACTTGAAGCAATACGTCCAAGAGGAGAAAAAAGCGGCTAAACTGAACGCCACATACAAAGTAAATATCAAGGATGGAGCTAAAAATATTCCTAGCGGGACATATACTGTTGTCATCAAGTTCTCCAAACCTATGGTAGAGGGTGTCGCCATGAACCCCAGCACCTCCGGCTCTGAATTTCCCGCATTCCAAGGATACTCATGGCCAAACGATAAAACCTTGGAGGTCAGGTTTTTCTTAAAACCATCGACCTATTATGGTTTTACCGTTTTAGGTCCACGCTACCGCACCAAAGATGGTCACACTGCTGGTAAAAACATAGAAATCAACTTTACCACAGGAAAATAGACCAAACAGTTTGGGTAATATAACGACTACACCTATTGTCTTTTTGAAGAATTGGTAATCAAATAAACCACCAAATTCAACAGAACCAAGAGAACCACACCCACAATGAGTAGCAGGTTGTCTAACGGGTAATGTTGGATTTTGAACAGCATGCCCAGCAAAATAAAGATAAACGCTGCCGCTGTAATACCACTGTAAACACGGCACTCAGGGATAACACGCATCACATAACGGGCGGTTGTGATCACATAAACAATTCCAGCCAAACTAGCCGCAATAAAGGTGATGGATCCAAACGGCAGATGAAATAATTTCAGATTCATGCCCACTATTGATAGTATAAGCATCACTATGCCAGACCAATACGATGCACTATGGCGATAACCGGAAACCACAGAGTTGTTTTCCTCCGTATTCTGCATTATCTGGCTAGAGAGTTCATCACAAAGCGTTATCAAGCGGTGCATATTCCAAAATACCAAAAGGATACTGAATGTCAAACTGATGGCCGTTATCATAAACTGCGAACCAAATTCACATACCTCATAGCGATATATACATTCATAAATCAGTGCAAAAATCCACAAGCACATTATGAAAACACTCAAAATCCAAAACAAAAAGTAACGCTTATTTAAACGACTCACACTTTCCTTAAACGTCTGCAAATCAACATCTCCCGCTTCTGTATATAATATTTTACCACAAGACTTCATTTCAATTATTGCCATCAAAAGGAACATGACCACAGAGGCAAGCATAAAACCGAAACGAATAGGGGAAAAACTCCAATTTATGAAAAAAATACTTATCAGCAAACCATATATCGGAAAAATTATCGCACGATGTCGGTTAAAACCCGTTAACTTTGACTTGATAATACTTTGTATCAATTCATCGTTAAGAGCTTCCTGTTGACTGAATTTTTCCTGGAGTGCATGGTATTGAGCCTGCAACGGTTCTAATTTTATTTCTGTATTCTCTTTCATAATTATATATAGTTTATTCGTGAACAGACTTTGATTTTTCGATCAATATTTTTTTGATTCGATGTAACTTTACCCCTACATTATCCACCGAGATGCCTATAATAGCTGCAATATCGTCATAACACATTCCCTCTAACCACAGCAAAACAAGGGCTCTATCCATCACATCCAACTCATGGATGAGTTGATGTAGCTGCCGTACTTGGTCGTATGAAGAATCCTCAGGGTTGAAAGGATCCATGTCGGCATTGAGCGCTACGGGTGCCGGATGACGATGTGAACGTTTATTGATATTGATAGCCGTATTAAGAGACACACGGTAAATCCACGTACCTGCATCGCTACGATTCTGGAAACTTTCGAACCCTAACCATAGGCGGACAAGAATTTCCTGAAACAGATCGTTGATTTCCTCCGCATCGGTAGAGAACATATAGCAAACGGTATAAATGGTTCGTTGATACCGCTGCACCATCTCTTCAAATAATTTTTCCTTCAAATTCTTCATCAGACTTTTTTCTGTTTTTCATGTTAGACAACTTTGGCGCTGCAAACTTACAATTATTTTCAAAAAATTCAACTTGCCAGCGGTTCAACATTTCAACAAAAATTGTATCTTTGCAGATTGATAACTCAAACCAAAGTATCATGGATTACACCTACTTGAAAATCAATACGGAAAATGGGATTTGCACATTGGCAATCTCCGCTCCCAAATCTTTAAATGCCCTCAACTCCACCATTCTGAAAGAGTTGGGTGACTTTATTGACCACCTCAGCAAAGATGTCAGAGTGCTGATCATCACTGGCGACGGCGAAAAATCTTTTGTAGCCGGTGCCGACATTTCGGAAATGGAGCAACTCAATGCTGCCGAAGGTGAGACCTTTGGTCGCTTAGGCGCACAAGTATTCCGTAAAATCGAGACTTTAGACATCCCCGTTATCGCCGCTGTCAACGGCTTCGCTTTAGGTGGTGGCTGCGAACTGGCTATGGCCTGCGACATTCGTATCTGCTCCGACAATGCCAAATTCGGACAACCCGAAGTGGGCTTGGGAATTATCCCTGGCTTCTCGGGCACCTATCGTCTCGCCAAACTGGTGGGCATGGGCTACGCCAAAGAGATGATTTATACTGGCAAAGCTATCCGTGCCGACGAAGCCCTGCGTATCGGACTGGTCAACGCAGTCTATTCCAAAGAAGAACTAATGAATGCAGCCGTCGCAATGGCCGAGAAAATCCGCTCAATGGCTCCTATCGCCATTAAGTATGCAAAAGAATGCATCAATGCCGAATACGACTTGGATGCCGATGCTGCCATCGCCTACGAAAACAAGATGTTCGGTCAGTGTTTTTCCACCAAAGACCAAAAAGAAGGCATGGGAGCTTTTCTGAACAAAAGACCAGCCGTATTTAAAAACGAGTAATACAAACAACCTTAAAATAAAATCATTATGAAAATTTACGTTATTGGAACTGGAACTATGGCAAAAGGCATTGTAAAAGCTTTTGCCGCCAAAATGCCAGTCGTGATGAAAAGTAGAACCCAGGCTTCTTTGGACAAAGCAATGGGCTCCATCTCAAAATCTTATGCCAAATTAGTGGAAAAAGGCAAAATCAGTCAGGAAAATATGGATGCTTTGATGGCTAACATCAGCACCACTACCGACTATGCCACTTTCGCTGATGCCGACTTGGTGATTGAAGCCGCTGTGGAAGAAATGCAACTCAAGAAAGACGTGTTCATGGAACTCGACAAGATTTGCAAACCCGAAGCTATCTTTGCCACTAACTCATCTTCATTGTCTATTACCGAAATCGCCGCCTGCACCAGCCGTCCCACCCAATTCATCGGCATGCACTTCTTCAATCCTGCCGATCGTATGGCTTTGGTAGAAGTGATTAAGGGTCAGGTGACTTCTGAAGAAGTTTGCAAACAAATCGTTGATTTGGCCACTTCTATCGGCAAGACTCCCGTGCTGGTTAACGAAGCTCCCGGCTTTGTGGTCAACCGTATCTTAATCCCCATGATTAACGAAGCAGTAGGTATTTTGGCCGACGGAATTGCCACCGCTGAAGATATCGACAAGTGCATGATGTTGGGTGCCAACCATCCTATGGGTCCCCTCGCATTGGCCGACCTCATTGGCAACGATGTCAACCTGGCCATCATGGAAGTGTTGTACAACGAATTCGGTGATCCGAAATATCGTCCACATCCGCTGTTGAGAAAGATGGTCCGCGCTGGTCTGCTTGGTAGAAAGACCGGTGAAGGTTTCTACAAATACTAATGGAACGAAAGAACTGTTTTTCCCTGATGTATAATTGTCCACCATTGTAAACTAAAATGAGAAAATCTATTTTTCTAGGTATAGCAGTGACTATCATCATGTCAACACTTCTGATTTCTTGCAAAAAAAACAAGATAGGGAGAATTGGTACGGGTCCTTCTAATCAAAGTTATCCCGCCACTGCCCTTGTAATACATAATGCGGTGACGGATATTGATGAGAATGTTTACGATGCGGTACAGATTGGCGATCAGGTATGGATGGCTGAAAACTTACGTACCACAAGGTATCCCGATGGTAGCGAAATACTACCTGGAGTGGCACCCAGTTATACCATACCTTTTCGCTTTGCGCCAGCTTCTAACGAGGACAACGTCAGCAAATATGGCTACTTGTATAACTGGGTAGCTGTAATGCATAGATCTGGCAGTAGTAACAGCAACCCTAGTGGAGTTCAAGGTGTATGTCCTGACGGATGGCATGTGCCAAGTGCTGCGGAATGGACAGAACTGACAGAGTATGTTGAAAGCCACAGCGAATATTGGTGTAATGGAGTTAGCACAAATATTGCGAAAGCATTAGCTTCAACGGATGGATGGCTGGAATACGGAATGGAAGACGATTGTCTTGCAAGTTACAACCCAAGCGCAAATAACGCGACAGGCTTCTCGGGTCGTCCTGCTGGCAATTACTGGAACGGTTTCAGTTATTTCAACTATGCCGCCAACTTTTGGAGTGCTACTCAATACAGTGACAGCACGGCTTATGGCTACGATTTCCAATTTGATGACCCCAAAGTATTATTGATCGATTACTTCAAGGACATCGCCTACTCTGTTCGTTGTGTTCGCGACTGAGAATAGTACTGGATTTATAGTCACTTTATAAACTCGTAGGCCCCAATATCAGGAAAAAAACAGACGCAAAAATTTCGTGATTTATCCCCTAACTAACAAAAAAGAGAAGACCAAAGTCTTCTCTTTTTTTGTCGGGGTGACAAGACTCGAACTTGCGGCCTCTACGTCCCGAACGTAGCGCGCTACCAACTGCGCCACACCCCGAAAAAGCGAGTGCAAAAATACAAAAAATATTCGTACTTTTGTCCGCAAATTTATTTTTATGAAATTATCCGTCGTCATACCTGTTTACAACGAAGAGAAGACCATCCATGCCATACTCAACAAAGTATTGTCTGTCAATTTAATAAACAATATTTCCAAAGAGCTGATATTGGTGGATGACGGTTCTAAAGACCAGTCAGAAGAAGTCATCAAAGATTACATCTCTTCACATTCTGAGGCAGACATCCGTTACTACAAACAGGAGAAAAACATGGGGAAAGGCGCAGCCCTCCATCGCGGATTCGATGAGGCTACCGGCGATTTCATCATAGTGCAAGATGCCGATTTGGAGTACGACCCAGAAGAATACAACATCTTGCTTAAACCCGTAGTGGATGGTTTTGCCGATGTGGTTTACGGCTCCCGCTTCATGGGAGGTAACGCCCACCGCATACTATTCTTCTGGCACTCGAGAGGCAACCGTTTCCTCACCTTCCTGTCCAATATGTTCACCAACCTGAACCTTACCGATATGGAGACCTGCTACAAGTTGTTTCGGGCCGATATCATCAAAAAAATCTATTTTCAGGAAAAACGTTTCGGTTTTGAGCCAGAGGTAACCGCCAAAATCGCCCGTTTTAAAGGTATCAGAATTTATGAAGTGGGCATCTCTTACTATGGCAGAACCTACGAAGAAGGCAAGAAAATTGGCTGGAAAGACGGTTTCCGTGCTATCCATTGTATCCTCAAATACAACATCTTTTCCAGAAAATATCTAAAAGACTAACGATTAAAACCACTATTGCTTCGTATTGTTTTTTTGAGTATTTTTGCGAATACAAATCTTTAACCAGCATTATAAACATTATCAAAAATAGAGCTCATGATTATCGACAAATTGTATGAACGTGTGGCCCGTAACGGTCATGTTTGTGTCGGATTAGACACCGACTATTCCTATCTTCCTGAAGCTTTCGCAGCATCTTTTTCCAGCAAGGGAGAAGCTGTGTACCAATATAATAAGGCACTGATTGACGCCACTCTTGATGTGGTGGCCTGCTACAAAGTACAAATTGCCTATTACGAGGCTATGGGTATAGAGGGTATGGAGTGTTACCGTAAAACTCTCGCTTATCTTCGCGAGAAAGACGCCATCATCATTGCCGATATCAAACGCGGTGATATAGCTAAAACCGCCGAAATGTATGCCAAAGGCCATTTTACTGGTGATTTTGAGGCTGACTTTATTACCGTCAGTCCATACATGGGTTTAGATAGCATTTCCCCCTATCTTCCTTATGTACAGAATAACGACAAAGGTTTATTTGTCTTGATCAGAACTTCAAACGAGGGTGCTAAAGACATCGAATATATTGACACAGCCGATGGTCGCCATGTATATAATGTGGTTGGAGAGAAAATCAACGAACTTGGCAAAGCCTATAAAGGCAAATGCGGCTTTTCCGCCATTGGTGGGGTAATGGGTTGCACCCACGCTGATGAGGCCGCTGAAGTGCGCCGACAATTAGACAGCACCTTCTTCCTGATTCCCGGATATGGAGCCCAAGGAGGCAAGGCTGAGGATATTGCCCTGTATCTGAAAAACGGCAACGGCGGTGTGGTCAACGCCTCGCGTTCAATTCTCTTAGCCTACCGCAAAGTGGAAAACGGTGCCGACAACTTTGCCGAATGCTCACGAAGAGAAGCCATCAGAATGAGAGACGACATTTTGAAATATGCAAAATAACGATACTCCATGGAATATAGCCAACAAAAAGTAATCAGCAACCAGCGACTGTTAGGAGACATCTTTACCCTAAAGGTCAGTCGCCCCCAAGGGGATGTAAAACCCGGTCAGTTTTTTATGTTGAAAGCATGGGACGAGGAACTGTCACTTATGCGCCCCATCAGCGTGTATCGCAATGATGACGACAGCCTTTCGTTTATGTACCGTGTGGCCGGCAAAGGAACCCAGTGGATAAGCCAACTGAAACATAACGATAAAATCATGCTTTTGGGTGCTCTGGGCAATGGATTCCCTTGTGAGGAGGTTCACGGACATATCGCCTTGGTGGGTGGTGGCATAGGTATTCCTCCTCTCTACGAAACCGCCAAAAAGCTTACCAAACTCGGCAACCATGTGGATGTATACTTAGGCTATAAAGATGCGCTCTTTGCTTTCGAAGAGTTTGAGGATGTTTGCGAAAATATTTTCATCTCTTCAGAAAAAGGCTTTGAGGGTTACAAAGGTTTTGTCACCGATTTACTTAAACCCGAAAAATACGATGCTGTCTTCACCTGCGGTCCTCTAATAATGATGAAAAAGATTGTGGAGATGTGCAGCCAGACCAACACCCCAATATGGTGTTCCATGGAGAAACACATGGGTTGTGGCATTGGTGCCTGCCTCACTTGTAGCTGTAAAACCACCGATGGGATGAAACGTACATGCAAAGACGGTCCCGTGTTCAAAGGTGAAGAACTTGTTTTTTAGAATCAAAAACTAAAACAATGAATCAGAACAGATTAAATATAAAGCTCCACGATATAGAATTCAAGAATCCTTTGATCGCCGCTTCCGGTTCATTCGGTTTCGGCAAGGAATACAACGAGCTCTATCCTATCGATTGCTGGGGAGGTATCAGCAGCAAGGGACTGACTTTACATGGCCGTGAAGGCAACCCCGGTATTCGCATCACCGAGACTCCGTCAGGAATAATGAACAGCGTTGGCTTGCAGAATCCCGGAGTACGCGCATTCATAGACCATGAATTACCTTGGATGAGACAACACAATACCGTCATTCTCGCCAACCTTGGTGGACACAGCACGGAAGACTATCTTACCGGGGTGGAATGGTTGAACAAAAGCGACATTGACATTCTGGAACTTAACATTTCCTGTCCTAACGTCAAAAGTGGCGGTATGGCCTTCGGTCTCAAAGCAGAAGTGGCTCAACAGATTGTCAGTCAAGTACGCAAAATTTGTAAGAAACCCTTGATGGTCAAACTGTCACCCAATGCCGAAAACATCATTGAAATAGCCAAAGCCTGCCAAGATGCCGGTGCTGATTCTCTTTCGCTGGTCAACACCTTCAAAGCAATGGCCATAGACATACGGCAACGCAAGCCTGTTTTCGAGAACGTCTATGCCGGTCTGTCTGGAAAAGCCATCAAACCCATTGCCTTACGTATGGTTCATGAGGTATGCAAGAATGTAACTGTTCCCGTAGTAGGCATTGGTGGCATCACTACTGCTGAAGATGTTATCGAGTTTATGATGGCCGGTTGCTCAGCGGTACAGATTGCCACAGGCAATTTCACCCACCCATTACTTGGACAAGAACTACCCCTTCAACTCATACAACTAATGGATGAGTTGAAGATTGATCATATCAACGATATTAAAGGAATAATCTAAAAGCTTAGTTCAATAAATCAGTATAAGGTCTGAAATTGAGGTTTTTAGTCCATTGTCCATGGGCTAAAGAGTCTTCATTATGACTATTTACGTCAATTCTAAAGTGGCGAAGATTATAGGTACGGGAGGCAAAGAAACCCAATGACAATCTTTCATCCCCTTGATTGTTATGAATATTCGTGTAAGGAATACGGTCCTGTACGATAGAAGAAGAAGGTTGAGAAACCATATAATACTTATAATAAACATTGTCACAAGCCCATAACTTGATATCTATACACTCGTAGGTGTCAGGATAACGCCATACATTATTATTTACTGGAATATAATCAGGCAACTTCTGCAGAATTTGGGTCGGTTTGAAAGATGTCTGATTTCCAAAAACAAATCCTGAAGTCACCATCATATCCTCCACTGACTTATGAACCGTGTCACCCGTCACCTTGTCTTGTTCAATATAACGGAAGGTCACGTAAGCATCAACCGCGGAAGCATTATCGGGCCAGTTGATGAGTTTACACCCGACATCCCATGGGTCATTATAATTGAGATTGATGGTAGATATAGTCTGTTCAGATCCCAAGGGGATATTAAAGGCCAGGTGATCAAACGTCGTAGTCGTTGCAGAGTCCACCCTACCCGTTTTCTTATTGGTAATCACCAGTTGATAGCGACAACCTTTACGTATATCCACCGGGCGATGGTTGTTGAGATTCTTTACGGGTCGATAAAGCACCTGTGTAGGACTGGCAAAAACGCCGTAGTTCTTAGCCACCGACATCACGGTATCCATTGGATAAGTTACCACCTCTCCATTTTCGCGATGCTCAATCAATTGAACATCAATTTCGTCATAATAGGAAATATTATCCAAATCCTTTGCCCAGACCAGTGCATTTTCGTTGGTCAAATAACCCTTATAAATCTTGATATAATGACTTTTATCAAGAGGATTCAAAAGGCCATAGACTATGGTCACATCACGGTAATCAGAAGTGATATCTACATCAGGTTTACAGGATGTAAATAAAACTGCCATTATCATTATGCCTAAAAGTAGCAGATTTGACTTCAGTTTTTTCATGCTATTTGAATCTTATTGTCAGTTTTAATCGTTATAAATATTCGTCTCTCTTATCCATTTCACACCTTGTCGCTGTCCTTGTTTATTTTCATGGGTGTTTTCAATGAATTTTTCGTTGAAGGAATATACCAGGCGTAAGGAGAAAAGGTTGTTATATTGTTTTTTGTACTCAGTACTTTGAGCCACATTACTATATTCTATCACAAAATTTCTAATAGGTCTCAATGAATACTGGAAGCGGAATTCCAGTTTCAGACCTTTATAGATCATAAATTTCAAATCGGCCACAATACTCCAGTCGCTGGTTCTGTATGTACCCGAATTAATATTTGTGTTGCGTTTGAATCCGTTATACCATTCTTGGGCACGTACCAGACGTCCCCATGCAAAACCCAAACCTATAGCGCAACCGGTATGCCAGTCTTCATAATGGAAAAGCACCGGCACTTCTACATAATCCAAATCGAGACGGCATTTATATTTGGCCGAAGAATGAAACTCCACATTTCTATTGACATCCAAAAACATGGCCGGAGCATAATTGGTGGTATCGAAAGCACGGGTACCTCCCGAACGGGAACCCTTCTGGGAATATAGCAGTTCCACGGTAGCAAACCATTGCATTTTCTTATCCAAGGCAATCATTACGGATGCACCTCCCACTACTCCAACTTTTTTATACCCCCTCACATCATCGCCCTCAACCTGTGCTGCATTGGCGCCTAAAATCAAAGAACCGATAAAGCGCTGACTATAGCCCAACGAAACCAAGAAAGTGCATAATATAATAAGAAACAGTTTTTTCATCATACAAAAATTGAAGATGCAAAGATACAAAAAATCTTAGTCTTAAAGTCGCTTCTTGCTAAAAAACTCTTTCAGCATAGCAGACGCTTCTGTTTCCATGACACCCTTTACTACCTCAGTTTTTGGGTGCAGCAAGGGCTGTTGAATCAAATTGTAACCTTTTTTGGGGTCAGAAGCCGCATACACTACCCTTGCCAATTGCGCCCAGGCAATAGCACCGGCACACATCACACAGGGTTCCAAAGTCACATATAGTGTACAGTCGGTCAGATACTTTGCACCCAAATGATTGGCAGCGGCTGTGATGGCTTGCATCTCGGCATGAGCAGTCACATCGTTCAACATTCGGGTGCGATTATGTCCCCGACCAATAATACGTCCATTAGACACCACTACAGCACCCACAGGCACCTCATCCTCCTCAAAAGCATCCATCGCTTCATCGAGGGCACACTGCATAAAATATTCGTCAGACATTTGACTTTGCTTTTTTTATTTCTTCTGCCAATTTGTCGAATTTGTATTTGAAACCATTATCTTTTGTAGAGAAAAGGGCTAGAAATTCAATATTCTTATTCTTCTCGTATAAGGTGGAAACCGTAATGTTATTCAAAAAGTAACCATCAATGGTGGCCTGCGCCATCACCTTTTGAATAGCCACCTTGTATCCTTTCTCGTCCGTCACAATACCGCTACGGTTCAAAAACGACTGTCCTGCCTCAAACTGCGGTTTAATCAGCAACATCAGCTGGGCATCAGGTTTCAGAAAAGTCTTGAAATAGGGAAATATATATGTTAGGGAGATAAAAGACACATCCGACACTATCCAATCGAATGTACGGTTTTGCACATCAGCAGGTTCTAATTCCCGAAAGTCTTTATGCTCAATAGACAGCACCTGAGGATGGTTTCTCAAAGACGGATGTAGTTGGTCGCTGCCCACATCCACTGCCACCACAAAGTCTGCACCATGTTGAAGGGCGCAATCAGTAAAGCCACCCGTAGAGCTTCCCACATCCATCACTTGACGGCCTTGAAAATCAAGATGGAAATCCTCAATGGCTTTCTCCAGTTTCAATCCTCCCCTACTCACATACTTGTTAAAAATGTCTATCAACACCACTTCATCCTCTTCTGCAATCTCCTTGGATGCCTTGGTCTCAATTTTGCCATTTACAGAAACCGTTTTAAGCTTAATGGCATCTTGTGCCCTCTCACGAGAGGTACACAACCCTTTTTCCACCAAATACTTATCTAAACGCATAGATAAAAAATTTGGAGCCAACCCTACGGCTGGCTCCAATTTCTGATTTTATTTTTTCTTAGGGGTATTTTTCAATACATCTACCAGGAAGTCCCAAAATTTACCAACGGACTCAACATTCACTTTTTCATCGGGTGAATGGGGATGAACGATGGTAGGTCCAAAGGAAATCATATCCCAATCAGGATAACGTGAGCCAAACAGACCGCATTCCAGACCAGCGTGGATAGCCATGATGGAAGGATCCTTACCGAATTTCTTCTTGTAAACGGTCATACAGGTTTTCAGGATGGGAGATTCCATATTGGGTTTCCAGCCAGGATAAGCACCTGTCAACTCGATATCGGCGCCAGCCAGCTCAGCAATAGCCGTCATCTTCTGTCCCAGCGCATCCTTTGCAGAGTTTACAGAGCTACGGAGCAGACAGCAAACTCTAAGTTCGCCCTTTTCAGCATGGAAGATAGCCAGGTTGTTGGAGGTTTCCACCAAGTCCTTCATAGAATCGCTCATACGTTGTACACCGTTAGGAATAGCAAATACCATATTCACAATACGTGATTGGGCATCAGCATCCATCATCTTCTTAGGAGTATCCACAGCCGACACCTTCAGTTCCATGTCGGGTTCTGTAGCGGCAAATTCAGCCTTGATGGTATCTGCAAATTTCTTCACAAAGCGTTTGTAAGCAGCCAGTTTGTCTTCTGGGAGAGCTACTACAGCCACAGCCTCGCGAGGAATAGCATTACGTAAGCTACCACCTACTACCGAACAAATATGGGCATTATAATTATCGATAGAGCTCTTCAGCAAACGGGTTATCAGTTTGTTGGCATTAGCTCTACCTAAATTGATATCCATACCAGAGTGACCGCCCTTCAGACCTGTGAGGAACAGTTTCAGCGCCTTCATGCCAGTAGGAACGGCTTTCTCTTTGTACTTCATGGTGAAATTGGCATCCAAACCGCCAGCGCAACCTACATACAGCTCGCCTTCTGTTTCAGAGTCAAGGTTAATCAGGATTTTGCCATTGAGCACGCCTGATTTCAAACCGAAAGCACCGGTCATACCAGTTTCCTCGTCAACGGTAGCCAGCACCTCGATGGGACCGTGAGCCACATCCTTGGAAACGAGTACAGCTAAGGCAGCGGAAGTACCCACACCATTATCAGCACCCAAGGTGGTACCATTGGCTCTCACCCAACCTTTTTCAATACGGGTTTCGATGGGGTCTTTGGTGAAGTCGTGTTTTTTGTCGCTGTTAGCCTGAGGCACCATGTCAACATGGCCTTGGAGGATAACGGGTACACGATTTTCCATACCTTTAGTAGCGGGAGCACTGAAAATCAGGTTGCCGGTTTTGTCCTGTTTGCAATCAATTTTGTTCTTCTTGGCCCATTCTTTCAAAGCAGCGGTCAGCTGAGCTTCGTGTTTTGACGGATGGGGAACAGAGCAAATGTTGCTAAAGATTTCCCATAACTGTTTGGGATACAATTTTTTGATTTCTTCGTTCATAATTTTTATGTTTTAAGTGTTATAGCAAAATATTCATCACATAGAAATCTGCCCATCCCTCATCACCACACAACGGTCAGACAGTTTGGCCAATTCCTCATTATGAGTTACAATGATAAAAGTCTGATGAAAACGGTCGCGCAATTCAAAGAACAGCTGATGCAGTTTCTGGGCGTTTTCTGTATCCAGATTTCCCGAAGGCTCGTCGGCTAATATGAGTTCCGGATTGTTGGCCAACGCACGCGCCACCGCCACACGTTGCTGCTCTCCCCCCGACAGTTCCGACGGTTTATGCGAAACCCTGTCACTCAACTTCAAAAAGTCCAGCAACTCAGCAGCCCGCTGCTGGGCCTGCTGTTTGGACTGCCCTGCTATCAGCATCGGCAACATCACATTCTCCATCGCGGTAAACTCCGGTAAAAGATGATGAAACTGGAACACAAAACCGATATGGGCACTACGGAAATCCGACAACTGGTCATCATTTAAGCCATGCACTTTCACTCCGTCTATGAGTATTTCTCCCTTGTCGGGTCTGTCTAAAGTACCAATCAAATGAAGGAGTGTGGATTTCCCTGCTCCAGATGGGCCCACAATAGTCACCACTTGGGAAGGCTGCACCTCTAAGGAAACATCCTTCAATACTTTCAGCGAGCCGAAGCTTTTTTCCACATGGTTGACCTGTATCATCAAATCACATTTGAGACTGCAAATATACAAAAATATTTAATTTGCTAATGTGATAATTCATTAGCAAATTGATTCATTAGCTTTTTGTTTGGGCGGAAACAGCAATGAAAGCACCACACTCAACACCAAAATACCCAAAATCACAATCATTGATACAAAGGTATTGACATGTATACCCACCAAAGGCAACAACATTTTCACACCGATAAACGTAAGCAATACCGAAAGACCAATTTTAAGGTATGCAAATTTGTCCATCACACTTTCAAGCATAAAGAACAACGAACGCAAACCCAAAATGGCAAAAATATTCGAGAAGAAAACGATATATGGGTCTTGTGTGATAGAGAAGATGGCAGGTATTGAATCAAACGCGAAAATGATATCCGAGAATTCAATAATCAGCAGCACCACAAACAAAGGGGTCAGCAACCAGCGACCATTCTCCTTGACAAAGAAATCGTGACCATGAAATTCCGAGGTGGACAGATTACGCTTGGACAGAAATTTCACCACCGGGTGATTCGCCACATCGATGGTTTCTTTCTTATTGCGAGACACGAACATCTTGATACCGGTATAAATCAACACTACCCCGAAAAGGAATAATATCCAATGAAAACGTTGAATCAAAGCACCAGCCACAAAAATAAAGGTAAAACGCAGCACTATGGCACCCAGGATACCATAGAACAACACCCTGTGATAATATTTCTTCTCCACCCCAAAACTCATAAAGATCATAATCATCACAAAAATGTTGTCAATAGAAAGAGACTCTTCCACCAGATAACCGGTGAAATACTCCATGGCCATCACCTCTCTGTACAATTTGATATTGTAATCCCATCCTTGACTCCAATCAAAGGTTAAATCATGTCCATGTCGAATGTTGATCTCTTCCAGCATCTCTCGCGTGTCCACCCCATGTATCAACTCTCCTCCTAAAAAGATAAACACCCCAAAGGCCACCGCCAGAGACACCCACACGCAGGTCCACCCCGCCGACTCTTTGAACGTAACCACATGGTCGTCTTTATGAAAAACTCCCAAATCGAGCATAAGTAGCGCCACGACCGCTACTATAAATATCAGCAAAAAAAGACCTTGAGACATATTGATTAATTTTAATTATTCTATATTTTTCTTTCCTGTATTAATGTGCCAGAAACGCAAAACACAAATCTCGGCAATAATACACAGCAGGGCCAAAAGTACAAAATAGCGCCACAAGGCTGTGCCATTGAAACTATCTGATATATCCTTTGTCAAGTTTTTGGTTTGAGCATCTATCAATTGCAATTGGTCTCCTCCCAATGATTTCAGTTCATCGGCATCGTAATAGTCCAAATCAGATTCGTTGCGATTGAAGTTAAAGGCCAGAGAGGTGATCTTCACATCATCCAAGAAGACATCATATAAACCCGCCTTGTCAATCTGATCATGGAAATACAACAACATCTCATTGCCGGCTGGTCTCTGCTCAGGGATAAACTCCATAGACTTGTCCTGGGCCTTTAGCTTATATACTTTCTCTGCGGAGGTCGATTGGTTGGAGACTGCGGCATATTCGTCCACCCCAATCGTGTTATACAATTTGTTCTGTTTCACATTCATGATGGCCACGTTATGCAGCGGCACGAAGAACAGGGCATTCCGATGGGCATCTCCATAACTGTCATCCAATGGGACTGCCGACAGCATCACCCTACCTTGTCCGTAGGAATACACCATCAAGAACGGATTTCCATCCTCCAATTGCATCACAGGTTCAGAAGCAGTCACCGCCGAAGGCGACTGTATGGGGAAATAGCGTGTAAGCTGAGGCATCGTGACCTTATCGGTACTTTTTTGCACCGCATCGCTGAAATACACACTCTCATAATTGATGTTACCCACCTTTATATTGCGCTGAACCATCTCTCCATAATGTCCTACACCCATCTTGTTCAACAGGGAATTCAGCGATGCCAGATTGGTCTCTTCTCCAGGGAATACCAGCAAAGTACCACCCCCGCTCACATACTTGTCTATTTCGGCAGCCAGTCCGGAAGATACTTCTTTCAACTGATCCAGCACCAAGAGATTACACTGCTTGAACTGAGAATAGTTGACCTGACGTTCGGGCATCTCCTGATAGACAAACAAAGAGTCCATACCATACATAGCCTTCAGATAACGGTTGTCTTTCGACTTGACAGCCACAATATTATTTACGGTAGCCACTTGATACACGAAATACAACTCATCATCAAAAGTAATGGGGGCATCCTCAATACGAACCACCCCACACTGCACTCCATCTTCCGTGATGGTATAGTTCATCTGATAATCGGCATAACTCTCGGCCTTGATATCCACTGCGGCAATGGCTTTCTGCTCTCCATTGACATATAGTCTCACTGGAAGCTTGTTCACATCCGTAGTGCCAAAGTTGTGAATCCTCACCGTCAGCGTCACCTGCTGACCCACATTAAATACGGGGGTTAGAAACCAGCAACTATCCACCGACACATTGTCGGTGTGTTTCACATCAATAGGCAATAGGAAGTTCACACTATTGGTGTCACCGGCAAAAGCGGAAGCATCGAAGGAGTTTTTCTGAAAGTCAGAAATAAAATAGTTGATTTGATTGCTTTTTTGCGAATAGGAAGCTGTGTTTTTCGAGAAAGCCATAATTTCAGCCATCGAACGGCTATGGGGAGATATCTTGATATCATCCAAAAGCGACAACATCTCATCCTTATTCAGAATATGCGACTGTTTAGCCGAAAAATCATGGGTGGTCAGGATATAATCATCTGAATAGGAAAACGCATTCACCACATTCTTGGCAGCCTCTACCGCGTCATACAGCAGATTACCGTCCTTCGCATTGGCATCCATCGAGAATGAGTTGTCAACAAATACAGATATCACATTACCGCTCTGAGTATTCAGCTTGTTTTTAGGAATATAAGGTTGGGCGAAGGCCAACACCAAAGCAGCAATGGCCAATATCCTCAAGGCCAAAACGATATATTGCTGTAAACGAGACTCCTTCTTGGTTTTCAGCAACACCTCCTCCAGCATCCTCACATTAGAGAAATAGACGGTCTTGTATCTTCTAAAATTGAAAAGATGTATTATAATTGGTATCAGTATCGCTGATAATGCTATTAAAAACAGAGGATTCGCAAATTTCATTCCCAATTCTTAGTTCTAAACTCTTAGTTCTTAGTTCTTAATTCTTAACTTCACTTACTCCACACACAATGCCATACCCTTCAGGTAGCTTCCTTCTGGATGGTAGATATTGACGGGATGGTCGAGCGCGTGTTGCAAATGTTTAACGATACGTATATTTTTCCGCTCCATAGCGGCAGCAGAAAACACAATGGTCTGGAAGTCTTCCTTTGAGATGGCCTGTGAGCACGAGAAAGTGAACACCATGCCTCCAGGTTTCACCTTTTCCATCACCTTGCGGTTGATATTCCTATAACCTTTGATACCCTGCTCCTTCACCTTGTGATGTTTGGCAAAGGCTGGCGGGTCTACAATAATCACATCATAGAAATGTGCCGGCATCTCCTCAATAAAATCAAAGACATTGGCCACAAAAGACTGATGATGTTCTGCCAGAGGCCCCAGCAAAGCCATATTGGCATCAGTTTGCTCAATGGCACGCTTCGAAATGTCTACCGAATGAACCAGCTCGGCATGGTTATACAAGGCATACGCCGAAAAACCTCCGGTATAGCAAAACAGATTAAGCACCTTTTTCCCCTCACAGAACTCCCCTACCATTTTCCGGTTGTCACGTTGGTCAATAAAGAAGCCAGTTTTTTGTCCTTGTGGAATATCCACATAAAAGGGAACACCATTTTCATGCACCAAAACCCTGTCGTCCAATTGTCCATACAGCAACTCGTTGGACGGGGCGAAGGCATTGGACTCAGAAAGTGTGGTGGCACTTTTATTATAGATGGATTTCAGTCGTCCGGCCAACAGCTCTTTGAAAATCTCGGTCAGCATCTCGCGCATCAGAAACATGCCGTAAGAGTGGAACTGCAACACCAGGTGACCATCATACCAGTCGGCAATAAGCCCCGGCATCCCATCGCCCTCTCCATTCACCAAACGGAAGAGTGTGGTGTGCTCGCTTTCATATAGGTATATTAACTTCCTATAACTAATGGCCTGCTCAATTTTCTTTTTCCAGAAAGCATAATCGGGTTCCACCTTCTCAAAACTGAAAATACGCACACTGATGGAACTGGTGTGATAGTGCCCCATGGCCATAAAGTTGGCGTCGGCATCATATACCTCTACGATTTCACCTTCCTCAATATTCTTGTCTTTTCGTGCAATTGCACCCGAAAACACCCAAGGGTGAAACCTTTGCAGCGATTTCTCCTTCCCTTTCTGAATGACAACTTTCTTCATACCTCTCTTAATGTCCTTGAGCTACCGCAGCATGCATAAATCCCATAAACAACGGATGGGGTCTATTGGGACGCGACTTGAATTCCGGATGGAACTGACAAGCCACAAACCAAGGATGGTCTGCCAACTCTATCATTTCCACAATACTGTCATTGGGAGAAGTGCCACAGAATATCATGCCATTCTTCGACAAAACGTCACGATACTCGTTGTTCACCTCGTAACGGTGACGGTGTCTCTCTGAAATCATTTCCGATTGATAGGCGGCGAAGGCCTTGGTATTGGGTTTTAGCTTGCAGGGATACTTGCCCAAACGGAGGGTACCACCTAACATGCTGTATTCGTTTTGTCCCGGCAGGAAGTCGATGATGGGATACGGGGTCGAGGGGTCAATCTCCTTGCTGTGGGCTTTTTCGAGTTTACACACATTACGGGCAAATTCAATAATGGCGATTTGCATACCCAAACACAGGCCGAGATACGGCACCCTATTTTCACGGGCATAGCGTGCGGCGTTGATTTTACCCTCAATGCCTCGTGAGCCGAAACCGCCGGGGATAATGATGCCATCCACTCCCTTCAACATGGTTCCAGCCGTTTTCTCAGTGATGTCTTCCGAGTCTATCCACTTGATTTCCAGCTTGGTGTCATTATAGATAGAAGCATGCTTCAATGATTCCACCACACTGATATAGGCATCCTGCAGTTCGATGTATTTGCCCACCAAAGCAATGCGGGTGTGGTGACTCAGTTTCTTGCTGCGCCTTACCATATCCTCCCAATCGTGCATATCTTTTTCCTTGCATTGAATCTTCAGGCGTTTGATGACCTGCTCGGCCAAGCCCTCTTCTTCCAATGCCAAGGGCACCTCATACAAGGAAGGCATATTGGTATTTTCTATCACGCAATCGAGTTTGACATTGCAAAACAGGGAGAGTTTCTGCTTGATTTCCTTTCCCAGGGGACGGTCGCAGCGGCATACCAAAATATCAGGCTGAATACCCAAACTCAGCAATTCCTTCACACTATGTTGTGCAGGCTTGGTTTTCAGCTCATTGCTCGGAGTGATAAACGGTATCAGAGCCACGTGGATATACATACAGTTGGCATAGCCTTCTTCGATGGTAAACTGACGTATGGCTTCCAGGAAAGGCAAACTTTCATAGTCACCCACTGTACCGCCGATTTCCACAATCGCCACCTCCGCATTGTTGGTCTCCGCATTCAAGCGGATTTTATCCTTAATCATATTGGTAATATGCGGAATCATCTGGATGGTGGAGCCGGCATACATCCCGTTTCGTTCATTCTCGATTACCTGATAATAAACCTTTCCGGCGGTTACATTACAGTATTTGTTCAGATTCTCGTCAATAAAACGTTCATAGTGGCCAATATCCAAGTCGGTCTCGCCACCGTCTTCCGTAACAAACACTTCACCATGCTGATACGGATTCATCGTTCCGGGGTCAACATTCAAATAGGGGTCTAATTTTTGCATCGTCACCTTGACCCCGCGTGACTTCAGTAAGCGACCAAGAGAAGCAGCGGTAATACCCTTTCCCAAACCGGAAACGACACCGCCAGAAACAAACACATATTTTGTAGCCATAACTCGAAAATTTTAATCAGCAAAATTACTCATTTTTTGAATACGATGAACTATTTTTATTGAGATATTTCGAGGTTTAATTGAAAAATCTTTGCTTTTGATTGAATTTTACAATTTTACATTTTATATTTAGGACAAAATAACTACTTTTGCAACCTTGTAGAAAACGCCTCTAATCAGGCGCAATTAGTTATATTTCAAATAGATAAATAAGATAAAATATAAAAATATGATTCGTTTTCTAAACAAACTCTCCCAAATCGGTCTTTTAGCCGGTATGCTATTTTTCACTGGATATGGCGTATTGGGGCAAACAACCAAGGATTCTGTACGTATTAATTTGCAGAAAGCCATCGAAATAGGTCTGAGCGAAAGTCCTACCATGCACATCGCCGACCGCGACATTCAAATCAAAAAACAGTACAAAAAGGAACAAATAGTGTCTCTCTTCCCCGATGTTTCACTTTCAGGCTCCTACCAATACACCATCCTCAAGCAGAGCATGGCCATGAGCATGGGTGGACAGGATATGACCATCAAGGTGGGTAAAGACCACAACTATTCCGTAGGCGCCTCCCTTTCGCTGCCTATCATTGTTCCCGCCCTGTGGACAGGTTTGAAATTGTCGCAGATGGACATCGAGCTGGCCATGGAAAGTGCCCGCTCGTCAAAATTGGACTTAATCAACCAAATCAAGCAGGCCTATTTCGCCTACCTCACAGCCAAACAGGCTTACGAGGTGTTGCTCCAGAGCTATGCCAACTCAGAAGCCTCCAACGATTTGGTGATCAAACAATACGAACAAGGACTGGTGTCCAGCTACGAGAAACTGCGTTCGCAAGTGGCCTTGCAAAACCTTCGCCCGGAAGTTTCTTCTGCCTCTACAGCCACTTCCTTAGCTTATATGCGCCTGAAAGTCGTTTTGGGTATGGACATCAACGAACCCATCATCTTCGAGGGACAACTGTCTGATTATGAAGACGAAGTACTGAATGCCGTCATCCCCACATTGGACAATCTCAGTTTAAGCGAGAACTCCTCCCTGAAACAGATGGATATTGGCATCCAGCAGTTGGAACAGTCCAAAAAGATTATCAAAAGTTCCAGCTGTCCCAACCTGGCTTTGAGTGGCAACCTGATGTACAGTGGCATGGGCGACACCGGCGGCCAGTTCAACAACTTCCCCTATTCCGTCATCGGCCTCGGACTGTCGGTGCCTATCGTCTCTTGGGCAGGTACCTCCTACAAGCTGAAACAGACCGACCTGAGCATAGAAAACATGAAAGAACAACGGACGGATGTGGAACGTAATCTCCGCCTGGGAGCACAAAGCTATATCAACGACATGCAGCAGGCCCTGGCGAACCTCGCTTCCGACAAACAGACTATGCTTGAGGCCGACGAGGCCTATGTTATTGCTAAAAGACAATATGAAATAGGCATGAACACCTGGCTGGACTTGAACCGAACCGAGCTCATGGTCACCACCTCTCACCTCACCTACTGCCAGTCGCTCTTCAACTACCTTTCTGCCAGAGCCGCTCTCGACGCCATCATTGGTCAAAACTAATCCATCGAAAAAACAAAAAATTATATACAATGAAACACTTCAACAGCATCTTATGCACAGTAATGGGACTCCTGCTTGTGACAAGCGCTTGCTCCTCCAAAAAAACAGAAGACAACCAAACTCAGGAAAAATTCAAAATCAAGGTTCAACAGGTTTCCGTTCAGGAAGTTGAACAGTTATATGAATACACTGCCATTGTCGAGGCGGAGGCCGTGAACAATATCGCCCCGCTGACAGGCGGACGTATCGACAAGATATACGTGGAGGTGGGCGACCGCGTTCACAAAGGCCAGTTGTTGGTGCAGATGAATGAAGCCAACCTGAAACAGACCAAAAGCCAGTTAGACAACCTCGAGCTCAGCTTCAAACGTATCGACGAGTTGTACAAGGTGGGCGGTGTGTCAAAATCAGACTGGGATGCCATGAAAACCAACCTGGAAGTGACCCGTACATCTTACGAGAACTTGTTGGAAAACACCCAGCTGCTGAGCCCCATCAACGGGGTGATTACCGCCAGAAACTACGACAGCGGTGACCTCTATGGTGGTCAGCCTGTGGTTCAGGTCCAGCAAATCAATCCTGTGAAGATGCTCATCAACGTGTCTGAAATGCTCTTCACCAAAGTCAAAGTGGGGATGCCTGTCGATATCGTTATTGACGCTTACAACGGTGAAGTGTTCAAAGGCAAAGTCAGCCTGATTTACCCCACCATCGATGGAGCCACCCATACCTTCCCCGTGGAAATCCAGTTGCCCAATGCCGACAGCAGGGTGCGCCCGGGTATGTATGCCCGCGTCACCATCAACTTCGGCATATACAACCATGTGGTGGTGCCCGACGAGGCCATTTACCGTCAGCAAGGTTCCGGCAACCGCTATGTGTATGTATATGAAGATGGACGCGTGTTCTTCAAGCAGGTACAGTTAGGCCGTCACCTGGATACTTACTACGAACTGCTGAACGAGGACATCAAAGACGGTGCTCTTGTTGCCACCTCTGGTCTTCCCCGACTGAAAGACAGCCTCGAAGTAGAAATAGAAAAATAAGTAGTCAGAAACCTGAAACTTGGAACCTGGAACTTGGAACTTTGAACCTGTAAACTGTAAACCGTAAACTGTAAACCATAAACTAAAAGAAATGAGTTTATACCAAAAATCCGTTAGTCGTCCGATCATGACCGGCCTAATTTATGTGGCCGTCATCATTATCGGTATTTTTTCCCTGACCAAACTGCCGGTGGACTTGTTCCCCCACATGGACAGCAATACCATCATGGTGTTCACCATGTACCCCGGAGCCAGCGCCGAAGATATAGAGGATAACGTTTCCAAACCCCTGGAGAATGTGTTGAACACGCTGAGCGACATGAAACACATCACCTCCAACTCCAAAGAGAACTACTCCATTGTGTATTTGCAATTTGAGTGGGGTGTAGATATTGAAGAGAAAACCAACGATGTGCGCGACAAACTGGATATGGTGTCGTCGTCACTTCCCGATGGTGCCAACCAGCCCTTCCTCTTCAAGTTCAGCGCCGACGATATGCCTATCATGTTGCTCTCTATCGAGTCCGACCAGAGCACCCAGGCCCTGTATAAGATTCTCGACGACAAAGTGTCGTCCCCGCTAAGCCGTATCAGCGGTGTGGGTGCCGTTTCCATTGCCGGTGCTCCCCAACGTGAGATTCAGGTCTATTGCGACCCTTACAAGTTGGAGGCCTACAACCTGACCATCGAGGGCATCGCCAGCATCCTGGGCGCAGAAAACAGAAATGTCTCTTTGGGTATTATGGATGTGGGCTCCAAGACCTACACCCTGCGTGTGGATGGCGAATTCGAAGATGCCTACGAAATGGAAGACATTGTGGTGGGCAGCTATGCCAACAAGAACATCTACCTTCGTGATGTAGCTTCTGTGAACGACACCCTGCAAGAGCGTATGCAAGAGGTTTACACCAACGGCTCACGCGGTGCCTTGGTCATCATTCAGAAACAGACCGACGCCAACACGGTGCAGATTGCCAAAAAGGTGAAAGAGCAGTTACCCGACATCAAGAAAAACCTGCCGGCTGACGTCAAGTTGGACATCCTGGTGGACAACTCCGAGAATATCACCAACACCATTGCCAGCTTGGAAGAAACCATCTTAATCATCCTTTTATTGGTGGTGGTCGTGGTGCTCTTCTTCCTGGGTCGTTGGAGGGCCACCGTTATCATTGCCATTGTGGTGCCCGTATCCTTGATTGGTGCTTTCATATACCTGCTATTGACCGGCAACACCCTTAACATCATCTCCCTCTCCTCCTTGAGTATCGCCATTGGTATGGTGGTCGACGACTCCATTGTGGTGTTGGAAAACATCACCACCCACATCGAGCGTGGTTCGAAGCCCAAATCGGCCGCTATCTTCGCCACCAGCGAGGTATCCCTGTCCATCATCGCCTCCACCTTGGTAATCGTGGCCGTGTTCTTGCCCTTGACCTTCATCACTGGTATGTCGGGTGTGCTATTCAAGCAGCTGGGTTGGATCGTTACCATCGTAATCGCCATCTCCCTGTTGGCAGCTATGACTCTTACGCCCATGTTGTGTTCGCTCATGTTGAAGAGAAATCCCAAGAAGAGCAAATGGTTTGCCGCCGTTTATGCACCCGTTGAGCGCTTCCTCGCTTGGCTGGACGATGCCTACGCCCACTTGTTAAACTGGTGTGTCAACCATCGGAAAACCGTCCTCACCGTGGCCGCTTTAATCTTTGCAGGCAGCTTGAGTCTGCTTTTAGTTATCCCCACCGAGTTCTTCCCCACTATGGATAACGCCCGTCTAGGGGCTACCGTCAAACTGCCTATGGGTACCCGTGTGGAGACCACCAAGGCCGTGGGCGACCAGCTGGTGAGAGAAATCATGGCACAATATCCCAACGAAATCAAGCGTATCAACTATTCCGTAGGCCAGCCCGACGAGGACAACACCTACAGCTTGATGCAGGACAACGGTACCCACCTGCTCTCTTTCAACATCCGCTTAGTGAAGAAAACCGAACGTAAGAAATCCATTACTGAAATCGCCGATGGCATCCGTGCCATCATGCGCAAACATATCGAAATCAACAGTTACAATGTAAACACCGGACAAGGCGGTATGGGTGGCCAGTCCACCGTGGACATCGAGTTGTACTGCTACGACTTCAACACCACCGACGAATTCGCTTTGAAGGTAGCCGAACGCATGCGTCAGGTGCCGGGCTGCTCCGAGGTGGTCATCAGCCGTGACGAGTACACCCCCGAGTTGCAGGTACTCCTCGACCGTACCAAACTGGCCGAAAACGGACTGAACTCCACCACCGCAGCCAGTTATGTGCGCAACCGCTTCAACGGCTACACCGCCTCTTACTTCCGCGAGGACGGCGACGAGTACAACATCCGTGTACGCTATGCCCCCGAGTTCCGCGAGGACACCAAGGCCATCGAAAACATCCTGATTTACAACAACCAGGGCAAGGGTATTCGTGTGGGCGATGTAGGTAAAGTGGTGGAAAGCTTCACGCCGCCTACCATCGTCCGTAAAGACCGTGAGCGTATGGTCAAAGTATCGTGCGTGGTGGGTAAGGACGGTGTGTTGAGCGACATTGTGGAAGCCGCCCAGCATGAGTTAGACAACATGGAAATCCCCAACACCCTCGACTATAAGATTGCCGGTACCTGGGAAGACCAGCAGGATGCTTTCAAGGACATCATCACCCTGATGTTGCTGATTGTCATGTTGGTATATGTGGTGATGGCCGCTCAGTTCGAGTCGTTCACCTACCCCTTCGTCATCATGTTCTCCATTCCTTTCGCCCTCACCGGTGTGTTCATCGGTCTGGCCGTCACCAACACCGCCTTGGGTATCATGGCCTTGATTGGCGCCATGATGCTGATTGGTATTGTGGTAAAGAATGGTATCGTGTTGGTCGACTACACCAGCCTCTGCCGCGAGCGTGGCCTCAGCGTCAAGGAAGCCGTCGTTACCGGCGGTCGTTCCCGTCTCCGTCCCATCCTCATGACCACCCTCACCACCGTATTGGGTATGATTCCGTTGGCTGTTGACAAGGGCGAAGGTGCCGAGATGTGGAACTCCATGGGTATGGTAGTGGCCTGGGGTCTTTCAGTATCCACCCTGGTCACCCTGATTTTGATTCCTATTCTTTACAGTATCTTTGCCGACTACGGTGCCCGCCGGAAAGCCAAGAAAGCCGCCAAAGCCGAATTGGCCACCGTAGCCGCCACACAAGAATAACCCCTAAAAACTGAAACGACAATGAAAGCAGTCTTCATATCATTTTACCAAGCCTTTTACGATGAAGTCATCGAAATATTAGACCAACTGGAAATCCGCGGTTTCACCTTCTGGCAGGAGGTGCAGGGCCGAGGCAGCGCCACTGGCGAGCCGCACTACGGCACCCATGCCTGGCCCACCCTCAACTCGGCCATGTTCATCTTCCTGCCCGACAATAAAGTGGAGCCCCTGCTGAAAGAAATCCACCGCCTCGACGAAAGCGCCCCCCAACAGGGCATCCATGCCTTCGTCATGCCCGCAGAAGAAAGGTAAGCATCGGCACAGCGATTATACACCTTTTGCAGGCCGTGAGGTCTGCAGAGTTTACGAAAAAGTCCTGAAGGGACGACACTCTCAGCAACCCCGCACGTCAGTGTGGGGTATAGTGCCCATACGTTCCTTTTCCCATGATGGAAAAGGAACAATATGCAAGAACTAATTATTGATCAGCATAAGGGTTACGCCCAGGGTGGTGGGTACTACTTGTAAGGATTTGGAGTAGTTGAGGATATTCTGGATCACACTTCTGCGGGGACGTTCGGCTTTCACTGTTTTTTTCTCTTCTAAAAGGGTCAAATTTTTATCCATAGGCTGGTGGTGTTAATTATGAATGAATACATCTTATTAACGGCAGCCTGTTGGTTTTATTATACAACAATAGGTTGATTTCTCGAAAAAGAAGCCAACCTATTGATAATAAGATTGAAAAAATTATTTTTAGCCGGGAAGAATTAAGAAAGCACCAGTTTCCGCTCTTCCACCAGTTTCCGAAGATTAATCAGCGCATAGCGCATACGACCCAGGGCCGTATTGATGCTCACTTTGGTGATTTCAGCAATCTCTTTAAAGCTGACATCTTGATAGATGCGCATCTCCAACACCTCGCGCTGCTCGGCAGGCAGGTACTGCACCAACTCTTTGATATCGGCATAAATCTGCTCTTGTGCCATCTTCTGTTCCACCGAAGGGTCTTCTATACCCAGGGTGTTGAAGATGTCAAAATCGCCGCCATTTTCATAAAGAGGCATGCGCTGCTCGCGTCTGAAGTAGTCTATCTTCAGGTTGTTGGCAATACGCATCACCCACTGCAAAAACTTCCCCTCATCCTTATACCCGCCCGTACGGAGCGTGTTGATGACCTTGATAAAGGTATCCTGAAACAAATCCTCTGCCAACTCGCGGTTCTTGACGGACGATAGGATAAAGGTGAAAAGTGGCTGCTCGTAGCGCAAAATCAATGCTTTCAGCGCTGACTCGTCGCCACCAATATATAAATTAATAAGTTCGCTGTCGCTTAACATTATCGATTTCATAGGGACCTCCCTTCCTTTTTATCATTAATAATAAAAACAGAGTAAAAGTCTAATCGATAATGTGTCCTCCTATATTTTTAAAGGTTATGCGTCAAATTTTCTGCAAAGATATATACTTTTTTTTATTCCACAAGCAGTTTTGAAGAAGAAAATCTATAAACAACTGTATATCAGTATAATATTTTTAACCGTCAATTATCAATTGTCAATTGTCAACTATTCTTTGATTTCGTCGGTGGAGAAGAGCGAGCGCAAAGACTCGGCGTCCTCGCCTTCGGCTATCACCTCGTAATCCAAAGCGGGTTTCAACAGTACCTTGATGCTTTGTGCATCAATATTTTTGTAACCACGCACACAACTCATCTCGGCATACAGTTTTGGGGTAACTTTTACAAAATCGAGCATATCCAGCCACTGAACAATGGTGGTCAGGCTCTCGGTAGATTCTATTTTGTTGCCGTTTTTCAAGATGGCAGTGGTTTTGGTCTCTCCCTTTTTCTGGAAATAGGCAATCATGTTCTGGTTGATTTTCTGAGGCTGTTCACCAGCATACAGGTATAGATACTTCTTCTGCAAGCTGCCCTTTGAGTCATATTCTTCCGTGCGGCGCAGTTGTCCCTTCGAGTCATATACATTCCAGGTGCCGGTTCTGAAACCATTGTAGTAAAGTCCCTCCTGCGACACGATGCCACCGGGGTAATAGGTCTTCATTTCCCCGTTCAACTTTCCATTGATATAATGAGACAGGGTAAACAGTTCTTCCTTATCGTAATACAATTTGCATTCACCATTCAACACATCATTGGTAAAGTTTTCCTCTTTCAGCTTGTAGCCCTCTACCGAATAAGTCACAAAACGGCCCTGTTTCTTACCCAGTTTGTAGTTTTCCTCTGAAAGTAGCACATTTTTTTCGCTGAAATACTTCCACTGGCCGTCTTTTTGCTGATTGACAAAAGTACCCTTGGAAGCCACATTGCCATTCTCGTGATAGGTGGTCACATTCACCTTCGACACGCCCGTCACAAACTCGCTCACACTTTTCAGCTTGCCATCAGGGTAATAATACTTGAAGGTACCCTTGGGCACATCATTCTCAAACTGACCTTCATACACCAGCACTCCCTTTTCATATTTTTTCCATGGACCCTGCTTCTTGCCGTTCTTGTCCACACGGTTCAGCTCGCCTTGCGCCATAGCGTAGCCTGCTATCGTACAGCACAAAAACGATAATATCAAAGTTCTCAGCATATTTCTCATCTTGATTGGTTTTTGATGTGCAAAAATAGTCTTTTTTTCAGAAAAACAACGGCAAAAATTCCTCTGCCGTAATATTCCTGATATAATCTTCCAATTCTATCGTATTGATAACGGCGGAAAGGCTGTCCATATTATGCGGCAGTCCCGTCAGCAGCTTCTCCAACTCGTGGATGTCTTTGATGGAGAAGAAGTCGCCATAGATACGAACCTCCTGTATCTCAGCTTTCTCGATATACAGATACACCTCCACCATACCAGCACCAGTCTTAGCCGCCTTATGGAAGGTATAGCGGGGCGACTGGCCAAAATTCCACTCCCAGGTGGAATACTTCTCCTTCACCAGGCGATTGATAGCCTGCTTGTCGGCCTCCGTCAACTGGTAGGTTATCGCATGCTCTCTCGTCGATTGCACATGGCGCATGATGCAGTCAGCCAAATCCAACACGGTAAACTTCTTGTCGCTCAGGTATTCGCTGATATTGGTCACCCTTTTCCTCACCGATTTCACCGCCTTGTCTTGAAACTTCAAGGGATTTACCTTCAGGGCTTGCGACAAGTCGGTCATCTCGGCAGCAAAAAGCAGCGTGCCATGATGCAAGGTGCGCCCGTGATGCACACACTGGGCATTGCCCGATATTTTCATCCCGTCAATAGTCAAGTCGTTACGACCCTCAAAACGGGCATCCACCCCCAATTGGTGAAGCACCTCCAAAATGGGCTCGGTAAAAGTTCTGAAATTGCCGTTACTGTTGCTTTCGATAAAGGTGAAGTTCAGGTTACCCAAATCGTGGAAGACCGCTCCCCCACCCGTTTGCCGTCTCACCACCTTAATCTGTTTCTCTTTGACATAATCCAAATTGATTTCCGCCAAAGAGTTTTGAAACTTACCCACAATGATGGCCGGCTCGTTGCGCCACAGCATAAAAACATCCTCCTGACAGCCATCCAGAAAATACTCCTCCGCCGCCAGGTTGAAATAAGGGTCTGTACCAGGATTATATATACAAAGCATAATTCTCTCCTCCATAAATCTTTTGCAAAAATACAAAAATTCACTGAATAATTCGGTCGCTTCTTATTTGAAAAAAATCCGTATTTTTGGCACTTCATTATTGATAACAAACACCTTGATTTATAAAAGGCATAAATTATTAACATTAAATAACTTGCATGAAAAAGTATTTCGCAATTATTGCAACAATTTCTCTTGTAATGCTATTTGCATCCTGCAATAAAGACAACAAAGGGGACGATAAACACATCCTTTTGTCGGTAAACGGAGTGGATTATACCATTGATTTTCTGTCTGAAGACACGGTAGACTTACTGTCGCTATCAACAGAATTTGCCGCTGAAGTAAGCGTATCGAATTTTGGCAATTTCAAAAAACTGACAGTCAACGGCATACAACTACACAACGGTACAGGAGACATTCCGGTAAGCCTCATCAGCAAAGACAATTACCTAACCCTATATTGGGAAAGAAAAAAAGACAACGGCAAGATCATGTTGCGCACCCTGCATTCGCATATACCCGTACACACTGTCAGCGGGACCTCCACCTCTGCCGGCAATTTCTACCTGTCGTATGTGTTTCTGCGTCTTATTGAGAAGGTTGACAACAACGGCAACCTGCTCTTCTACCGCTTCGAGCCACATGTGCCAGAAAGCGACATCGACAACACTGGCTGGTGGGACTTCAAAAAACACGTAATCAATGGGGTAACTTATTATAGCTACCACTCTAACGACCCCGCCTTTGACTCCAGAAAAATCTCGGGTTTCAATCCCGGAAAGCGCGTCATCATGAATTCGCACTACCGCCCCATCAAAACCATACACCTGAAGGCCAGCAAGGATGGCACTGTGAGCGCAGGCGAACCCGTTGATGGACACGATTTCTACATGTACGGCCTCAACCACTACATCGTGTCTTCCTATATCCAACGGCAACTGGAAAGCGGTAGAACTGTGTATGCCGCTTATTTGCAAGAGGTTGAGAATGGTGCGGTGGTTTTCGACTGGTGGAGCAGCAGCCACTCGGAAATGGAGACTTGGGGAGACCCCATCTACGGCACACCAGACGACTATGTGCATTACAATTCCATCGACATATTGCCCGACGGAAACTGGCTATGCTCGTTCCGCCATCTCAGTTCTGTGCTAATAATTGACCGCGTCAACAAGACAGGAAACATTCTTCAGCGTTTTTCGGGGGTGAACAACAATGTGCATCATTTCCACGGACAGCATTACGTTCGTTACAACAGTACCCAAGGCACCCTGTCCCTTTTCAACAACGGAAACGACGTAGAATCGACCAGCCTGTTGAAATTCAACATTAACAGCAATGGAGAGGCAACTGGCTGCTCAGAGTTGGTGTCTGATGGGTATTACACTCGAGCCTGCGGCTCACTTACCTTCAGCGGCAACAACACCATTGCCGGCTGGGGTATCCCTGGAAGCACCACACAAAACGACCGTATTCTCACTGAATACGATGCTGCCGGAAATGAAATTTTCGGTCTTCGCTGGAGTTCCAACAATACCGCCAACACCTTTTTAGCCACCTATCGCTGCGTAAAAATGTAGCGGGTAAAAAAACGCTTTACCATCTTATTATTCTGAGTCTTACTTTGCGCTCATCACCACGGCTGTTCTTGGTGGGAGGTATAAGCGGAGATAGGATTTTCTGGATTGCCCCCCAGTGGAATAAGTCATTTGGCGATCAATGTTGCCAAACCCGGCAAAAAGCGGGTCGTCGGTGGTGAGGGCCATCTTGTAGTCGCCTGCAGGACAGGCCACCTTGTAGTCGGTATAGGATTTGTCGGGACTAAAATTGAAGACAAAAATACAGTCACCACGTCGAAAGGCCAGCACACGGTCTCCCTCATTCTGCATAATCAACTCAATCTTTTCGTGCAACAGGCCATTGGAGCACAAACGCACCATAGCCTGGTCGAACTCGTTGAGGCCGTAATACTTCAGGTCTTTATTATCGGCCAATGACCATTGACGACGGGCATGCTGATATGACCAATTATTTCCCGCTCTCGGAAAATCTATCCATTCCGGATGACCAAACTCGTTGCCCATAAAATTCAGGTAGCCCCCATCGCACAAGCTCAGGGTGAGCAGCCGAATCATCTTGTGCAGCGCCACTCCCCTGTCTACGGTCATATTGGGAGTAAACACCGACATAGAGGTATACATTTCTTTATCTATCAGTCTAAAGATAAGCGTTTTGTCGCCCACCATTGCCTGATCGTGACTCTCCACATAACTGATTACCTTTTCTTCCTTGCGATGGTCGGTCAGTTTGAAAAACATCTCGCCCACACTCCAGTCCTCGTCCTTGCGCTCTTTGACTATCTTCATCCAAAAGTCGGCAATGCCCATCGACATGCGATAGTCGAAACCGATACCACCCTGCTCTACAGGGAAAGCCATCCCGGGCATACCACTCACATCCTCAGCAATCGTCATTGCCTCTGGATTCACCTCTTTCACCAGGGTATTGGCGAGGGTAAGATAGGTAACCGCATCCTCATCCACATTGTTGTCGAAATACTGATCGTAACCTACGAAATCCACCCCGATGCCGTGATTCCAATAACACATACTGGTGACCCCGTCAAAGCGGAAGCCATCGAAATGGAAGCTCTCGAGCCAGTATTTCAGATTGGACAACAGCAAGGTGATGGTTTCCTGCTTGCCATAGTCGAAACAGCGGGAATCCCACACGGGATGCATGCCTCGTTCACCTCCGTGGAAATACAGGGTTTCGGTACCGTCGAAACGACCCAGTCCCTCTTTCTCGTTGGCTACTGCATGAGAATGAACCACATCCAGAATCACCGAGATACCCATACCATGAGCAGCGTCAATCAGTTCCATCAATTCCTCAGGCGTCCCAAAACGGAAGGAAGGGGCAAACAGATTGGACACCTGGTAGCCAAACGAGCCGTAATAGGGATGCTCTTGTATGGCCATCAACTGGATGGTATTATAGCCCAATTTCTTGATTCGAGGTAACACGTATTCCTTGAATTCCCAATAGGTGGATACCTTCTCTTCCTCGGAAGACATCCCCACATGAGCCTCGTAAATCAAAGGATTCAAAGGCTTAGCGGGTGAAGGATGTTTGAACTGATAGGTCTGCTCGGGGTCCCAAACTTGGGCAGAGAAAATCTTGGTCTTCTCGTCTTGCACCACACGGGTGACACAGGAAGGCAGGCGCTCGTCGGCCCCATCCTGCCACACCATCCACAACTTATACAACATGCCATGATGCAAAAACGACTCGGGCAACTCTATCTCCCAATCACCATTGCCTATGGGATGAAGGGCATACTGCTCTTGTATCTCCCAGTAAGAAAAGTCACCATAGAGGAACAACTGCTTAGCATTGGGAGCCTTCTCCCTGAACACCCAGGTATGATGGTCGGTTTTGTGAAGGCCATAATACAGATGATGGTTGGCCACATCCTTCAGCGCACATTTGCCATCGGTAAGATCCAACATACGCAGTACCGCCATCTGTTGACGGCGCATCAGGTTTTGGCGATAGGGTTTCAACCAAGGGTCAATTTTTACCAGTTCAGGGGTTTCCATATCAACATGAGCTATAAGGTACAACATCCAAAGTGGTGAAATCGTGCTTCAAATACTTGAAGTAAGCGCACACCGCAATCATGGCAGCGTTATCAGTGGTGAGATCTATGGTGGGAAGTATCAGGTTGCGGTGATAGCGATCGGCAATCTGCTGCATCGCAGTGCGCAGTCCCTTGTTGGCCGATACCCCTCCTGCCAACACCAGGTCCTTGCAGTCGTACTGTTTCAGTGCCATTATCACCTTATTGGTCAATGATTTAATAATGGCATACTGCATAGAGGCTGCCAGATCTTGCTGGTTTTTCTGAATAAAATCAGGGTCTTTTTTTAGCTCATCCCTCACAAAATACAGGAAGGAAGTTTTCAGTCCGCTGAAGCTGTAATCCAAGCCAGGCAGGTGGGCAATGGAGAACTGAAAACGCTTGGGGTCGCCCTCTGCCGCCAGCTTGTCGATGACCGGTCCGCCTGGATAAGGCAGCCCCATGATTTTGGCAGCCTTATCGAAAGCCTCGCCCGCCGCATCGTCAATCGTTACTCCCAAACGTTCCATTTCGAAGTAGTCGTTCACTTTCAGCAACATAGTATGTCCCCCCGAAACCGTGAGGCAGAGGAAGGGGAAATGAGGTTTGGCACTATCGTCGTCACCTTTGTTCAAAAAATTGGCTAACACATGGGCTTGCAGATGGTTAACCTCTATCAGAGGCACCCCGAGACTATAGGCCATAGCCTTTGCAAAAGAGCTTCCCACCAGCAAAGAACCCAGCAATCCGGGTCCATTTGTAAAACCTATCGCAGATATTTGATTTTTGTTTATCTTTGCACGGTGAAGTGCGGTGTCCACAACGGGGATGATATTTTGCTGATGAGCACGGGATGCCAGCTCGGGAACAACACCCCCATATTCGGCGTGAACTTTCTGATTGGCAATGACATTGGAGAGGATGGTAGTATCAGCAATGACAGCAGCAGAGGTGTCATCGCAGGAAGATTCAATACCAAGAATGTAGGCTGACATAAACATACAATTTTGAAAGGCAAAATTATAAAAAAAATCGGAAAAGTACTACTATGGATCATCGGTATTTTCATAGCCCTTGATTTATTGGTGGTTGGATTGTTTTTTATACCGCCCGTTCAGAACTATGTCATCTCGAAAGTCACCGGCTTCATTTCCGAAAAATGGGGAGCCGAGATAGGAGCCAGCAGAATATACGTCACCCCTACCCTGAGGCTGGCCGCCGACGACTTTGTCATCAAGGATCTGCACAACCAGCCCATGATTTATGTCAAAAATGTGAAAGGACGGTTCAAGTCACTGAAGACCAAACCGTTTACACTATCCTTCTACAGCATCACCGCCACCGAAGCTGACGTGACACTGAAAACCTACGAAGGTGAAGACAAAGTCAACATTTCCGCATGGGCCAAGAAAATCTCCAAACCCAAGGCAAATCCCAAAGACTTTATTATGCGTTCGGACAAAATCCGACTCATCAACTCCCGCTTCTACATTGCCAACCAAAACAAGCAGCAAAAAACACCCTACATTGAAGGTCAGGAGATGGACCCGGGGTTTTTCGAGATGCGCCACATTGAATTCAAAGCCAACAAATTTCAGGTTTTCAACGACGACATCTCTGCCCAAATCAAACACCTAAGTTATGACCAGTATTTTGGTTTCCATGTAAAGAAAGCCTCCGGAGATTTCCAAATCAACGGCAGGTTTTTGCGCTTTGACGACTGCAAAATCATGACCGACAACAGCAATCTGGACCTGGACTTGCGTTTCGACTACAACGTATGGGGCAATCTTGGAAATTTTCTCGACAGTGTGAACATCACCGCCACCGTCCGCCCATCGGACTTCTGCCTTACCGATGCCGCCTGCTATGCAGCCGCCATCCGAGGGATGGACAACTGCCTGCATTTTCAGGGACTGGTGAGCGGCTGTGTCAACAACCTTAGGCTGATAGACTTTGACTGCCACTACAACAGCACTACTTATTTCAAGGGAGACTTTGCCCTGAAAAATGTGACAGACTTCAAACACGCCGTCTGGAACATGAACTTCAGCGACTCGTATTTCAACATGAACGAGCTAGCCGAATTTCTGCTGCCCGCTGGCAAAACCCTTCCGATACCCACCATTGCCAAACGGCTGAACTACGCCCAACTGAAAGGCACCCTCACGGGATATGTGCCCGCCATTGATGCCCAACTGGACATCCTGACAGGAATTGGCAACATCCGCGCTGACCTGTCAAGCAAAGATATTGGCGAGCAGGTAACCTTTGGCGGACAGCTGGCTTCCTCCAACTTCCACCTTGGCAGCCTGCTTGGCGACAGGAAGTATCTGGGTCAGACTCACTTTGCCATCAACCTGAGCGGACAGAGTGACGACCCCATGGACAAGCCCGAGTTTTTCTCTACCCTAACGGCTACTGTCCACGGAAATCTGTCGCGCTTCGACTTGCTCAGTTATCCCATTTCCGACATCAGCATCGACGGTCAATACGGAGACCAAAAGATTACTGCCGTTCTGAAATCCGACGATTCCAAATTCAACCTCAATTTTGACGGACAGGCTGACTTTTCCTTGATAGAGCCCAACGTGCAAGCCAACTTGTCGTTAAAAAGTTTCAAACTAAGCGAGATAGCCACCTATCACAGTCCTGTGGACAGCGCAACAGCTAAAGGTATCGACAAACTCATCCTGTTTGCCCAACAGAATCCCAATGTAGAAATCCTGCTCGACACGCTGAGTGTCAACACCACAGGCCTGAATCCCAGCACACTGAATGGCTATGTGGCGATGGACGGATTGCAAATCTTTAACGAAAGACGACCTTTCATCAGCAACCGACTACGCTTTACCGCCGTCAACACCCAAGCTGGACTGCACAAACTGATTCTGTCGTCCGACTTTGTCAACGCCACACTTAATACCAACTATGCCTACGAGGATATCGTGGATTCGCTACTCCATTTCGGCTACCGGTACATCCCCAACCTGCTTCCCCAAAGAACCAGCGTCAAAAAGCAAAAACGAGAGAAAAACGCCATACAAGGGAACAAACATTTCAACTTCGCCATCGAGACTTTCGACACAGAACCGCTGCTGTATATCTTCCTTCCCAAACTATTTATTGCCGACTACAGCAGCGTTGAAGTGATTATTGACGATGAAGAAGGGCAACAGGATAAAATCAAAATCAACATCCCCCAAGCCAATTATGGCAACCAATTTGGCATTACCAACCTAAAACTGTCATCCAACGCCAACAAGAGCAACCACCTGATTACCGATGTCAGCTGCGACTCCATCACCATTGCCAATAAGAAAGGAGCCACCCTGTCGCTCTACCAGATGGCACTCAAAGCCGATATGTATCAATCGTATATCGACTACCAGCTGGCTTGGAAGGATATTGCCGATACCGGTCGCCCGCTGTCAAATATCAACGGCATTTTCGATGCCCGTGACAAGAGCAATATGGTGGCCAGCTTCTACAATTCGCAGATACTGCTGAATGAGTACGACTTCCACTTCAACAACCTCAACTCCATTACCATTCAAAAGCAACGTATTGTATTTGAAAATCTTGTACTCAACGACAAACAAAGCAGCATTGCGGTCAATGGTGCCTATTCCAAACTCCCTGACGACAAATTGACGGTTACCATCAACAACTTTGACATCGGTATTGTCAACAATTTCTTGAAAGGGCTCAGCTTCAACGGTATGCTTTCCGCCAATGCCGACATCACGATGCGCGACAACAGCCGCTTCATTATGGGTAAGTTGCTGGCCACCGATTTCGCCTTTAACAACACCTTATTGGGCAATGTGTTCCTGACGGCAGGCATCGGCGACAAGGGCTCGTTGGGTTTCTCGGGAGGCATCTTCCGCAGCAAGCAACCCATGTCGCCCTCCATGATTAACGACTACACCATCAAGAGCTACCAGACGGAAGAAAACAAACTGGCCAATATCAACGGCTACTACCTCAGCCAAATCAAACGCTTTGTAGCGAAAGCCAATATGGGTAGCCTAGATCTCGGCTTCCTACAACCTTTCCTGTCGTCATTCTGCAACGAAGTGTCTGGTACCGCCTCCGGTGAGTTGAGTTTTGTGGCCGCCCCCGACTCGTCTTTCATTTCAGGGAAAGCACATGTCAACCAAATGACCATGGGTATTTCTCCCATCGGCACAAAATACAACATTGAGAATCAAGATGTTTTGTTCAACAGCAAAGGTATTATCTTCGACAATATCACCCTGAAAGACAAAGACGGGAACCAGGCCAACATGACGGGACACATCTATCACAAACTGTTCAAAGACATGAAGATAGATTTGAATATCAATACCGACCGCATCATGGCCATCAACCTGCCCAAAGATCCGAAAAACAGCTTCTATGGCGACGGCTATGTTTCAGGCTCAGTCAGAATTGCCGGCGACGACAAGCAGCTATCTTTTACCAGCGACAACCTCACCACCCTGAAGGGCAGTTCTATCTTCTTCCCTATCACCTCTTCCCAATCAGTATCCGAAAACTCGAACATAAGGTTCAAGGCGGTCATACAGGATTCGGTAGTAGTGATACCCACTGTAGAGGAAAAGATGCAGCTTAACTTCGACTTTATTTTCAATGTGCAGCCTGAAACCAATGTACAGGTGGACGTTATCTCCATTGGCGGTACCATGAGGGCCAACACTACTGGCCGTCTGCACCTTTTGTACAACGACATTATTGGTGTGAACATCTATGGCGATTTGGAAATCAACGCGGGAGACTTTATGCTTTCGTTAGAAAATATCGTCAACACCAAACTTAAGCTGGTACCCGGAGGCAAAGTCTATTTCGATGGTCCAGTAGCCGACTTCAATGTCAGCGTCAGTGCCTTTTATTCAGCCCGCGCCTCGCTGACGAATATTCTGCCTACAGAAGAATTGGGAGGAGTCAGCCGTACCCCTGTCAACGCATACATTCACCTGAACGGACAGCTGATGAAGTACCCCTCCATGGATTTTTCGTTCGAACTTCCCAACGCCAGCCAGGAAATCAACCGAGAGGTGTTTTCGATTATCGATACCACCAACCCGCAAAATCGCTCAAAGCAGTTCTTCATCTTCCTGCTGACCAACCAGTTCATGCCCGACGACGCCAGCACACAAGACATTACCAGCAGTGTGGAAAGCGGCGGTATTGGCATCGTCACCAACTTGGTCAACAATTTCCTGTCCAAACAAATGAAACATGGCGGCGTAGGTATCGTGTATAAGAACAAGACACAACAGTCGTCGGCAGAATACGGACTGAACGCCAATGTGCAATTCCTGAACGACCGTATGATTTTTGAGACCAGCATAGGCTATTACGACAACAAAACTTCCGGCGGAGGAAAGACCAGCTTAGACAACTTCTACGGTGACTTCAGTCTCGAGTACCTGATTACCCCCAGAGGCACCTGGCGGGTTAAAGTATACAACTTCAACGACCAATACACCACAGAAGACCTCAGGAAAGTAGCTGGGGTGGGACTGGCGCTGATGTACAAACAAGAGTTCAACAACAAGAATGACTTCGCCGAAGAGTTTAAACAGGCCAAAATCGAGCTGAAAAAGAAAGATAAAAACAAAAAGAATACCAATAAAAACAAATAGTCATAAACACTTATGAAAACCGACACTACAAAATTAATCGCTATTTTTATATTTTTAGTAGCACTGGTTGCCATCGGGTGGTATTTTTCAGACATCGTCATCTACCTGATGCTGGCCTTGTTGCTGACACTGGCTGGCCGCCCTATTGTAAAGCTACTGTGCAAGCTCCGAATCGGCAAGTTCCATTTTCCCCGTCCACTGGCTGCCATCATAGCCCTATTGGTACTGGTTACCGCTTTTTTGAGCATTTTCGCCGTACTCACTCCCCTTATCAGCCAGGAAATCAAAAACTTGGTATCTATCGACCCGCAGGTACTTGTCGACGGCTACGACCGCTTCCTATCGCAGTTCGAGCAATTTGCCGACAGACACAATATAGATATTACCGCCACCGAAATTTCAGAAGCTATTGTTGTTGAGCTACAACAGTTTGTAACGAAGCTCGATTTTGGTTATTTCTTTAATAATATTGTCAACATCATCGCTGGTGTCTTTGTGGCCGTTTTTGCCATTCTTTTCCTCACCTTCTTCTCGCTGAGCGACGACGGTATCATCCTCAAGACTATCAAGAAAATCTTTCCTGCCCAGCTTAGAAACAACTTCGACAATATTGTGGCCAACACCCGCACCCAGATTGTGCATTATTTCGGTGGTGTATTCATCGAAATGTGCATCGTGGGCCTCATCAACGGTATAGTGTGCTACCTGTTAGGAGTACCCGATGCCGTATTGATTGGTGTCCTCTCGGGTTTGCTGAATGTCATTCCTTACTTGGGACCGCTATTGTCGGTATGCCTGAATATCATCATTTCCTGTACCAGCATGATTCCAATGTCGCCTACAGGCGTTGATTTATTGTATAATATTACTAAAGTAGTGGCTATTTATGCCTGCGCCCAGTTGGTCGACAATTTTATATTGCAACCCGTCATCTATGGCAAGAGTGTGCAAGCCCACCCCATCGAAATATTCATCGTCATCATGGCTGCCGCCCAAATTGGTGGTATTATCGGCATGATTTTTGCAGTACCCGTATATTCCTTGCTCCGCATCGTCTTAAAAGAATTCTTCGGACAATATTTTATTGAAGAAAACCCAACGGAAGAACAAGAACCGAAAGGATAATGTGTTAATGTGCTAATTAAGATGAAAGATGAAAGCTAAGAACTAAAAACCAACTTACTAACACGAAGTCAAAAACACAAAGTAATTAACACGAAGTCACCAACATGAAATAACTAACAGCAAAGCTAACCAACACGAAGTAACCAACAGCGAAGCTTATCAACATAAAACTCAACATGATAACCTATAAAAAATACCCCAGAACGGAAGAGAGTATCGCCCAACGTATCAAACAATACAGCGAGACTCCCTTGAAATACTTTACCGAACAAGAAGCCTACCGCTTTATTTTGGGGGTTATCGACCTCACCACCCTTGAGGGAAGCGACAACAAGCAAAAAATCAACGAACTATGCGCCACTGCCATTCGCTTCAAGGACGAAGCACGTCAGATTCCGAGCACCGCAGCGGTATGTGTCTATCCTCCCTTTGTGGCTCAAGCCAAACAACTGCTGAGCGGCACCGACATTCACGTGGCCTCTGTAGCGGGTGCTTTCCCCGCCGGACAGTCGCCTATAGAGGTTAAACTGGCCGAGGTAGAATACGCCGTTAAAGCAGGTGCCGATGAGATCGACATGGTAATTTCACGAGGAAAGTTCCTGGAAGGTGACTACCAAACGGTGGCCGATGAGATTGCCGCCATTAAGAAGGCCTGCGGATCAGCCCATTTGAAGGTGATTTTGGAGACTGGCGAACTGAAGACTGCCGACAACATCTACGCAGCTTCTCGCATCGCTATTGACGCCGGTGCCGACTTTATCAAGACCTCCACCGGCAAGATTTCCGTCAATGCCACCCCCGAATCCTTTTTGGTGATGCTGGATGCTATTTCAGACTATTACAAGGAGACCGGAAAGATGGTCGGCATGAAACCCGCTGGCGGCATTTCCGATGCAGAAACTTCCATTCTCTATATCAAAATATTAGAAAATATACTGGGTGAAGGGTGGCTAAACAAGCACTATTTTAGAATCGGAGCAAGCCGTTTAGCCAATAAAATACAAGAAAAAATACAAGGATGAAAATTTTTTTTGTAAAAGGTTGCGCTATAACAAAATAAATGTGTATTTTTGCAGTCCGAAAAATTTCAATCATTTAACCAAAAAAAAAATCAATTATGACAAAAGCTGAAATCGTAAACGAAATTTCGAACAAGACAGGTTTTGACAAAAATGCAGTTCAAACCGTGGTTGAAGCCTTTATGACCAGTGTAAAAGGCTCTTTGGCAAAGAATGAGAATGTCTATTTGAGAGGTTTCGGTAGCTTTATTGTAAAAGAAAGAGCTGAAAAAACCGCTAGAAATATCTCCAAAAAGCAGACTATTGTGATCCCCGCTCACAAAATCCCCGCTTTCAAACCTTGCAAGACTTTCGTGAACGTAGTTAAGAAAATTAAATAATCTAACCTTAAAATCATTTCACTATGCCAAGTGGTAAAAAAAGAAAAAGACATAAAATGTCAACCCATAAGAGAAAAAAACGTCTCAGAAAGAACAGACATAAAAAGAGATAATTTCTCTTATGGTAGCTAAAACCTATGAAAAACTAAATGGTGTGCAACAGACATGTCATTTAGTTTTTCATTTTATTGCAAACATGCCAACTATAGCGCACTGAGTTTACGGAGCCAATTTCCCACAGTGCCTTATACACATAGAAATTTATATGGATAACAACGAGCTTACTAAAGAATTAATCATTGCTTCTCATCCGAATGAGGTACAGATTGCATTGCTCGAAAATAAGAAACTCGTCGAAATTCATCGTGAAACTTCCTCCGACTGTCACTCTGTTGGCGATATCTATCTCGGTACTGTCCGAAAAATCATGCCCGGCCTGAATGCCGCCTTTGTGGATGTGGGTAGCGAGAAAGACGCATTTTTGCATTACCTCGATTTGGGTTCCAATGCGCGTACCGTCAACGAATTTGTCAACCAGGCTGTCAATTTCAACAAAAAAAGCATTGCCAAGTTCCAGAATCTTGAGGAAGTGGAGAAAAACGGAAAGATAGGCAATGTGCTGACTTCCGGACAAAAAATACTGGTACAGGTGGCCAAAGAAGCCATCTCCACCAAAGGACCCCGTGTCACTACCGAAATCTCCTTTGCAGGCCGCTACCTAGTGTTGGTGCCTTTTTCTGATAAGGTGAGCGTAAGCCAGAAAATCAAAAGCAATGAGGAACGCAAAAGGCTGAAGAAAATCGTGATGGGTATCAAACCCCGCAACTTCGGCATCATCATCCGCACCGTCGCCAAAGACAAAAATATCGAAGACCTTACCGCCGATATGCAGCAGCTGAAGAGCCGCTGGGATAACGCCGTCAACAAATTATACAAAGCCACTGCCCCTTCCAAAATTGCCGATGAATTAGACAAGACCTCCGCCCTTGTGCGTGATATGGTCAACGATTCGTTCCATGCTATCTATACCGACTCGCAGACCATCTACCGCGAAGTGGTGGACTACCTCAACAGTTTCTCGTCAGAAAAAACCAATATCGTCAAGTTCTACAACGAGAAGCAGCCTATCTTCGAGCATTTCAATGTGGCCAAACAGATTAAGGGTTCTTTCGGAAAAGTGGTGACTATCAAAAACGGCATCTACCTCATCATCGAGCATACAGAGGCCATGCACGTTATCGATGTCAACAGCGGCAATAGGGTCAAATCGAGCCAGTCGCCCGAAGACAACGCCTTCGATGTCAACCTGATGGCGGCAGAGGAGATTGCACGCCAGCTGCGCCTACGCGATATGGGCGGCATCATCACCTGCGACTTCATCGATATGCATACCCCCACCCACAAGTCCATGCTTTACAAAAAGATGCAGGAGTTTATGGCCAACGATAAGGCCAAACACACCATCCTGCCGCTCAACAAGTTTGGTCTGCTGGAAATCACACGCCAAAGGGTGAAAGAGGCCACCATCATCGAAACCACCGAGCAGTGTCCCGCCTGTCACGGTACCGGCAAAATCAAACCCTCTATCCTGATGCAGGAGGAAATCGAAAATACCCTGGAGTTTCTGTTCGACAAGCAAGGAGAAAACAACATCACCGTTGAGATGCATCCTTATCTTCATGCCTATCTCACCAAAGGCTTTCCTTCTGTCCGCATGAAATGGCAGTTCAAGTACCACAAACGGATACACTTGCGTCCCAATCAGGCCTACTATCTTACTCAGACGAAGTATTTCAACAAGAATATGGACGAAATCATGCTCTGGTCAACTCCCACCGAAAACTAATGAACTATGACGCTTGGCGAAATACGCTCCAAAATCGAAAACTACTGCGCCTATCAGGACCGCTGCATCCGCGAGGTGATGACTAAACTCCGCACCCTGCAGGTTGAGCAGAATGAGGCCCAACAGATAGTAGAGCAGTTGAAAAACGATGGCTTTATCGACGAGGAGCGCTACGTGCAGAGTTTCATTCGGGGAAAATCATCACTGAAACAATGGGGCAGGCAGAAAATCCGCCTCACCCTGCTGCAGAAAGGCATCGACGCCAGTCTCATCGACAAGCATCTCGGAAGCATCAACGAGCAACAATATGCAGACAACCTGCACACCGCTGTCCGCAAATGGATACAAAGCCACGGTGAAATCACCCAAGAAAACACCCCCAAACTATACCGCCACCTCCTATCGAAGGGCTACACCTACGAAGAAATTAAGGAAAACCTGTAACCTGAAACTTGAAACCTGAAACCTAAACCATGGTCCAAACCGAACAACTTAAAGAAATCAATGCCCGCTTGGTCGAGCTGAGGAGGTGTCTTTGACATCGACGGAAAATTAGCCGAGATACAAGCCAAAGAGGAAATCACCCATCAAAACAATTTCTGGGACGACCCCAAGGAAGCCGAGAAGCTGCTCAAGGAAATCAGCAGCATCAAATCCTGGGTGGAAGACTACGACAAAGCCGTTGCCGACTACGAGGATTTGAAAGTATTATTTGAATTTTTTACCGCGGAAGAGGCCACCGAAGAGGAGACCGACAAGCAATACGCCGTCTCCATGAAGTCGCTGGAGAAGCTGGAATTCCGCAATATGATGCGCGAGGAGGAGGATCCTCTGAGCGTGGTGCTCACCATCAACTCGGGCGCTGGTGGCACCGAAAGCTGCGACTGGGCCGAGATGTTGCTCCGCATGTACATGCGCTGGGCCGAACGCAACAAGTTTGCCATCAAAGTGCTCGACCGCCAGGAAGGCGATGTGGCTGGTATCAAGCAGGCCACCATCGAGCTGGACGGCAGCTATGGATACGGCAACATGAAGAGTGAGATTGGCGTTCACCGTCTAGTACGTCTGTCGCCCTTCGACTCCGCCAACCGTCGTCACACCTCTTTCGCCTCCGTGTTCGCCTACCCCATCATCAACGAGGATATTACCATCGATGTTAATCCCGCCGACATCTTTTGGGACACCTACCGCTCCAGCGGTCCCGGGGGACAGAATGTCAACAAGGTGGAAACAGCGGTGCGACTGCACCACAAGCCCACCGGCATTGTGGTCTCGTGCCAAGAGACCCGTTCGCAGCTGATGAACCGCGAGAAGGCCATGCAGATGCTTAAGTCACAATTGTATCAGATTGAGTTGGAGAAAAAACGGGAGAAGATTTCCGAGATTGAGAGCAGCAAGAAGAAGATTGAGTGGGGTTCGCAAATCCGCAGTTATGTGATGCATCCCTACAAGATGGTGAAAGACCTCCGCACCCAGTACGAGACCTCCAACGTAGCCGCCGTTATGGATGGCGAGCTCGACGGCTTCATCAAAGCCTACCTGATGCAGTTTCACTAAAGATAAAAAAAAGAGCCGCATCCGCGGCTCTTTTTTTGTTAGTAGGCTCTGGCGAAGAGAACTCGTTGTTTCGAAGGTTTGCCAGTGAGGATGCACTTACCTTCCTCCAGAGGATTGTTGAAGGGGATGCAACGGATGGTGGCTTTCGCCTTCTCCTTGATCAACTCCTCGGTCTCGGGGGTACCGTCCCAGTGGGCATACACAAAGCCCGCTTGGTTGTCGAGGATGTCCACAAACTCTTCCCAGGTGTCGGCTTTGCGGGTGTTCTCCTCACGGAATTTCACCGTGCGCTCAAACAGATTCTGCTGAATCTCGGCCAACAGCGCCTCCACCTCAACATCCAAAGTTTCGAGTGGCATGTTGACTTTCTGCAGGGTATCGCGGCGGCACACCTCTGCCTGATGGTTCTCCAGGTCGCGGGGTCCCACAGCAATACGCACGGGTACACCCTTCACCTCGTATTCGTTGAATTTCCAACCCGAACGCTTCGAGTCGTCATCGTCATATTTCACACTGATGCCTTTCGCTTTCAGCTTCTCAATCAGCGGCTGTATCTTCTCACTAATCTGAGCCAGCTGTTCCTCACTCTTATATATAGGTATAATCACTACCTGAATAGGAGCCAGTGCGGGCGGCAATACCAAGCCGTTGTCGTCAGAGTGGGTCATGATCAGCGCACCTATCAGTCGGGTGGATACGCCCCATGAGGTAGCCCATACGTATTCCAACTGATTCTCCTTGTTCAGGAACTTCACGTCGAAAGCTTTGGCGAAGTTCTGTCCCAGGAAGTGCGAAGTACCTGCCTGCAAGGCTTTTCCGTCTTGCATCAGGGCTTCAATGCAGTAGGTGTCGTCGGCACCGGCGAAGCGCTCGTTGGGCGATTTCACACCTCTCACCACCGACATGGCCATGTGTTTCTCGGCAAAGTCGGCATACACATTCAGCATCTTGCGGGTTTCCTCGATGGCCTCTTCGCGGGTGGCGTGGGCGGTGTGTCCTTCTTGCCACAGGAATTCGGCGGTACGGAGGAACAGACGGGTTCTCATTTCCCATCTCACCACGTTAGCCCACTGGTTGCACAGGATGGGCAGGTCTCTGTACGACTGTATCCAGTTTTTATAGGTGTCCCAAATGATGGTTTCCGAGGTGGGACGAACAATGAGTTCCTCTTCCAGTTTAGCCTCGGGGTCCACTACTACCCCACCGCCGTTGGGGTCGTTTTTCAGGCGGTAATGAGTGATAACGGCACACTCTTTGGCGAATCCTTCCACGTGATGAGCCTCACGACTGAAGAAGGATTTCGGAATAAATAGCGGAAAATATGCATTTGTATGTCCGGTTTCCTTGAACATTTTGTCTAATGCATCGTGCATTTTTTCCCAAATTGCATAGCCGTAAGGCTTGATGACCATGCAACCTCTGACGGCCGAATTCTCCGCTAAATCAGCCTTTTTCACTACATCATTGTACCATTGAGAATAATTTTCTGCTCTTGTTGAAAAATCTTTTGCCATTATGATTGATATTTGCTAAACTTTTTAGTATTTTTGTCGTCTATATTTTTGAGTTTGCAAAGATAAAAAAATTATGGACTTAAAATAAAAGGAGGTTCGTCATGAAAAAGAAAATTTTGTTATCGGTAGTTTCAATGGCATTAATCATGTCTGCCTGCAAGTTAGATTCCAACGTCTATTACGATGACGTCTATACCACTTCCAGCGACAAACAATATGCAACCGCCCCTGCTCCCAAGGCAGCCGAAACTTACGACAATACGGCTTACGAGGAAAATTATGCGGATGCGGCTGACGCAGCCTCCTACACTTCTTCGGAATCCTATACCGATGAAGGCGGAACCACCTACGTCACCAACAACTACTATTTCGACAGCGACGACTACTACGACTACGCCTACGCTGCCCGTATCCGTCGCTTCCACAGCTCCGCCGCCTACTGCTGGGGCTACTACGATCCCTTCTATACCAACCTCTACTGGTATGACGCCTATCCTGGCAGCTGGGGTGTGAGCATCTACCTGGGTTACAACTGGTGCTGGCCGTCTGTCTATTACCGTCCCGCCTACAGCTACTACAGCTACTGCAGCTATGGTTTCAGATATGCATGGGGATGGGGCTGCGGCTACCCGGGCTACTACAGACCCTACTATGGCCCCGGCTACTACGGTCCCCACGGCCCCGCTTACGCTCACGGCTACAGACACGGCTACTGGGATGGCTACCACGCTGGCTACTATCACAACAACTACGATCACAACAGATCATTCACCTACGGCCACTTCTCTCGCGATGTGAGCAACGGCAAAGCCAGCGACCGCGACTACGACAGAGGCAACCGTCCTAACGGCAGCGGCATGGGTGGCGGCAACTACACCAACAGCAACTACGCCAACTACTACGGCAGCGGTGTGAATGCAGGCGCCAACGGCGGTGCTCCCTCCGGCTCTGGCAACGGCACCACCACTTCCACCAACAACAGAGGCAAAAGTCCGCTCACCTTCAGCGAGAAGTACGACAACCTCGTAGCCGCCGGCAAGACTAATGGAAGAGACGACAGCAAAAGACCTGTTACTACTAATAATAACGACTCCAGAACTCCCGCTACTACTAATAATAATGGCAACGCTTCCAGAACTCCAGTCACTACAACTACTCCTACCAACCCTAACGCCTCCAGAACCTCAAATCCTCCCGCCACTACCAACAACAACTCAAGAATTCCAGCCACTCCGACTACTCCTACCACTACTAACAATAACGCTTCCAGAACTCCCAATACAACTCCAACCACCAATAACAACAGAACCGGCAACATCAGTGGCGATCCCTACTCAAGCAAGGCTCCTGCCAGCAACGGCTCACGCCCCGCTACCAACCCCAACAATAACAACAGAACCAATCCTCCCGCTAACACTAACACCAATACCAATAGAACTCCCTCCACTCCCTCAAACAACAACGGTTACTCACGCCCCTCAAACAACAGCAACAGCTCAAGAACTCCTTCTACTCCCAATACTCAGACTACCCGCCCCTCTAACAACAACAACAGCAACAGCTACTCTCGCCCCTCCAACAGCAACAACAACAGCTCTCGCTCAAGCAACTCTAGCAGCTACTCTCGTCCCTCAAGTGGAAGTTCTTTCTCAGGAGGTAGTCGTCCTTCAGGTGGAGGTTCCTTCTCAGGCGGTAGCCGTCCCTCAGGTGGAGGTGGTTACTCAGGAGGTGGCGGCGGCTCAAGAGGCAACGCCCCCAGAAGATAAAACAAATGGAAACTTATAGGGCTCAACGGCTGACCTCAATATCCCAAACCACTATCTTACGCTGCAATACAGCCTGACGCCCAAACACCGAATCACCCTGAATCTTTCCCGCCATAGAACTGCCGAAAGGCAGTTCTTTTATTTTTAGCTGTCCCTGCTCGATGTACTTCTTCAGCAGGCCGTTCCCGTATTCCTTCAGCTCGTTCATCAGCGACACGATGCGCCGTTGCGACAGGTGGCGGTTGTAGTCGCCCTCGTGCAGCTGGCTGGCATAGCCCTCTATGCTCAGCGTCACCTGCTGTCCCTTTTCCAGCCACTCTTCCACAAAGGCAAACAGCCTCATCACCCTTTCGCTGCAAGCCAACAGGCTGTCATCAAAGAAGGTCTCCATCCATTGCCATTCCGCTCCTTCGGCCGCCTTGCCGAGATAGGCTTCCTTTTCGCGGCAGTAGGCTTTGTTGAGCGACAGGTAATGCTGACGGGTAGTATCGGCCGTGGTGCGGGGGTCGGGTTGGTCGTTGTCAAAATACAGACTGAGGGGAAAGATGCCCTTAATGGCCAGCAGGTCAGTGTCCTGCGGGGCCACACTGTCGGTCTTCTCAGGCTGTGGGGCTTCCCAGCGGTATAGGTCGTTGCAGCAGGTGTCTTCTATGTGCTCGGGGTCCACAATGCGGTTCGACGAGAGGTAGCCGCTCCGTCCGTCAGCGTTCACCGAGAAGTAGATGTCGTTCTCCTCCGAATTGAGGGGCGCCCCCATGTTCTGTGGCGAAGTCCAGCTACACAGTCCCCCCTGGCTGCTGAAGATATCGTAACCGCCCTTCCCGGGCCACTCGTCCGAGCTGAAATACAGGGTGCCAGTCGCCACATCGTAGAAGGGGGTCACCTCGTTACCCGCGGTGTTCACCCCGCTGCCGGCATTGATGGGGGCCTCATACTGTCCGTTTTTACAGATAGAAAACCAAATATCCATGTCGCCCTGTCCGTTGGGACGGTTCGACACGAAATACAACACCGCATAGTCGTCCAGCTCAGCCAGGAAAGGCTGGGTGGTGGTGAAACCGCTGCCGTTGATGCCGCTGCCCATCTTCACCGCCTTCCCCCACTTGCCGTTCTTCAGGCGGCTTTCATACAGACTGCACATTAGTTCCTCGTCCGCCGTGCGGTAACAGCGCGAAAACACCATATAATCCCCTGCCCTGTTGAAACAGAAGTTGGGATGGTAATAACGACCCTTGTTGATGGTATTAGGTAGGGTTTTTACCCCCTGATATTGTCCTTCCGAATAATAGGCCCTATAGATTTGGCTCGACCAGTGGGTGTCGAAAAAAAGCTCGTTGTCGTCGTCTACCTCCGATCTCATCGACGAAAAGTAGAAAAGCGTATCGCCTGCCAGCAATGGATTATATTCAGAGAAAGGGCTGTTCACTACCCCTTCGGGCAGCCGCTCCACAGTCACCGCCTGCCCCTTCGCACTCCCCACACAGCCTACCATCACCATCACCCCTATCAAAAGCCTTAATCTGAAATCCATATTTTTTTACTGTTTACTGTTTACCGTTTACTGTTTACTGTTTACCGTTTACTGACATAAACATCTAATACTTTATAAATGAACCTTGAACTTTGAACCTTGAACCCTTGAACCCTTTAAACTTTAACCAATAACCATTAACCATTACAACCCAAAACCTACATCACCTCAAACGGACAGGGTTCCTTCCCCAAGCGGGTGATGCGCTTGCGCTTGAAGGTGTAGTTCAGCGACAGCTCCAGTCCTCCCCTTCCGTGGTTGGCAGGCAGCAGGCTAGACAGGGTGATATCGTAGCTCACCCCGAAGCGCAAACGCTGCCACTCGAAAAAAAAATCCAATATCAGCGCGTCGTTCCAACGGTAGAAGGCGCCGCCACCCAGCGAGAAGCTCACCGTATAGCTGTTCTTCATCTGGAAATACTCCACATTGGTACCGAATACCACCTCCCAAAACTGCTGCTGAAACTCAGCATACACCGCGGGCTGCAGGGCCACATCGTCCACTAGGCGTATGGTCGATAGGAAGTAGCAGTCCACATTGATGGGCAGGCGGGTGGCGCGGTCGTTAAAGGCTTGGTTGGGCTGCGTCAGGTGCCTCGCACTCACCCCCACCGTGTAGCGGTCGGTCTTATTGGGGGCGAAATTCCACAGGGCTCCCACCCCGCAGTCAAAAAAAAACACCCTGTCTTTCCCAAAGCTCTCCGAGATGGGGTTGCCGGCATCGAAGATGTTGCCCACAAACTGCTCGTCGAAGGTCATATTGCTGTAGTTGATGCTGCGCTGTATAAAGCCAAAGTAGGCACCTATGCCCAGCTTGTGGCGGCTTCTGCGGCCCAGGGCTTTCAGGTAGGCCAGGCTCACGTAGGGCTGCACGCTGTTGTACCGCGAGTCGCCGGTATAGTCGCAGTTCAGGTTCACCCCTATGCTCAGCTGCTGACGGTGCTGCTGGTCTTTCACCACCGGCGCATCGCCATAGATGCTGAAGTGCACGTAGGGCTTGGTGAGTTGCAGCCACTGGGTTTTCTGGTTGGCACCAAAGCGGAAGAGGCCGTCATAGCAGCCCGTCTGGGCGGGGTTGAGTTCAATGGGGGCTTGGTAAAACTGCGAGTAGTGCAGGTCCTGTGCCCCACTGAACGTCAGGCTGAACAGCGATATCAGCAGCAATATAACATATTTGTACTTCTCCTTCCAGCAGTTTTTCAGGTAGCGGCGCAGCTCGTTCTCGCGGGGGTTGTTGCCGGGCTCGTAGAACTTCTTGCCGCTGATGCTGTCGGGTAGGAACTCCAGCTCGGTAAAGTTGCCGGCATACTCGTGGGCATACTTGTAGCCGTCGTGGTAGCCCAGCTCCTTCATCAGCTTGGTGGGGGCGTTGCGCAGGTGGAGGGGCACGGGCAGGTCGCCGGTGCGCTTCACCCAGGCAATGGCCTCGTCAATGGCCATATACGAGGCGTTGCTCTTAGGCGAGCAGGCCAGATACACGGCGGTCTGCGACAACACAATGCGGGCCTCCGGCATCCCTATGTGGTGCACCGCCTGAAAGCAGTTGTTGGCCAGCAGCAGGGCGTTGGGGTTGGCGTTGCCGATGTCTTCCGAGGCCAGTATAATCATGCGGCGGGCGATAAACAGGGGGTCCTCGCCGGCCACCAGCATGCGGGCCATCCAATACACCGCCGCGTTGGGGTCGCTGCCCCTCAGGCTCTTGATGAAGGCCGAGATGATGTCGTAGTGCTGCTCGCCCTTCTTGTCATAGATGGCCAGGTTTTTCTGTATCACGCGGGTCACCAGCTCGTTATTGATTTCCACCACTCCCTCCTTCGGCGGGGTGGCCATGGTTACCAACTCAATGGCGTTAATCAGCTTGCGGGCGTCACCACCCGAGTAGCGCATCAGCGCCTCCGTCTCCTTAAAGTCGATGCGGCAGTGCAGCTGCTCCTCCAGGTAGTGGCGGGCCGACTCGATGATTTGCTCCAGATGGTGCTTCTCCAGCGACTTCAGCGTATATACCTGGCAGCGCGACAGCAAGGGCGATATCACCTCAAACGACGGGTTCTCGGTGGTGGCGCCTATCAGGGTCACCACGCCCCTTTCCACCGCCCCCAGCAGCGAGTCTTGCTGCGACTTGCTGAAGCGGTGTATTTCGTCAATAAACAGTATCGACTTCTTTTCGCTCTTCTCGGCCTTGTCCAGTATCTCCCGGATATCTTTCACCCCCGAGCTGATGGCGCTCAGCATGTAGAAGTCGGCGCCCGTCACCTCGGCAATCAGCAGCGCCAGGGTGGTCTTCCCCACCCCCGGCGGTCCCCACAGTATCATCGAGTAGATGGTGTCGTTTTCCAGGGCCTGCCGCAATACTCCCCCCGGGCCCATCAGGTGCTCTTGCCCGATGTAGGCGTCCAAGGTTTTCGGTCTCAGTATTTCGGCTAAGGGCTGCTGCATAGGGCTATTTCTTCTTTTTCAGTTTCGCAAACGAGTTGATGCCTATCCTCAGCGAGAAAATGTGCGAGTACATGGCTATCGACAGGTCGCCGATGTCGGTAAAGGCATAGTCGATGGCCACAATGTCCTTGATGTTCACCCCCACGCCCAGGTTGATTTGGCAGGTCACCTTGCTTTTGCCGTCAAAGTCGCTCTCCCTCTGAAAGTTGCCTATACCGGCTCTCACGCTCACAATCTTCTTGTAGGCAAACTCCATGCCGAAGTGGGGGTTGAAGGTAAACAGCTTAGTGCTCATCAGTTGGCCTCTGCGGCCGTCAAAGCTAAAGTCGGTATTGAGGGCGAAGGTGGCGTTGAAGCCCTTGCCCAACTCCACATACTTGGCGGCCCCCAGACACAGCTGGGGCACGGTCACCTCCAGGCTGTTTTCGGGTATCTCGTTGCCGGTCTCCTCAAACACCTCTTTCATTCGGTCGCTCAGGCTGTAGCTCCAGGCGTTGAAGGTGCCGGTGGCGTCTTGCAGCATCACGCCCGCCTGCCAGCCCTTATACTCATACCTCAGCCCGATGTCCAGCCCAAAGCCCCAGGCGCCGGCAAAGTCGCCGATGCGCCGTCTCACTATCTTGGCGTTGCCGCCAATGCTCAGCCCCTTCACCTGCTTGAAGTTGTAGGCACAGCTCATCAACAGGGCATTGTCGGCAGCCGAGAAATAGCTGATGCGGTCGTAGTCTATATTGCCGTTGTGGTCAATCAGCTCGGTGGTGTTCATAATGTTGTCCACCCCAAAGCGTATCCAGCTCAGGGCCACGGTAAACTGGGTGTCAATCTTATAGGCGGCCCCCACATAGTCATATTTCGAGATGCCGGCAAAGTATTCGGCGTGCATGGCGCTCAGCTGCAGCTTCTGCTCCATGGCGCCCAGTCCTGCAGGGTTCCAGTAGGCCGCGGTCACGTCGTTCGAGATGGCCACCATGCTGTTGCCCATGGCCAGTCCCCGTGCGCCCACGCCCAGGCTCAAAAAGGCATTGCTATACTTGGCGGTCTGTGCCTCTGCGGCCACCGCCAGTCCCAGTATCAGCAATAGCAAAAGCCCTTTTTTCCTCATAACTTTCTTTTTCCATTTACTAAACGGCAAAGATACGGAAAAATTATAAGCAAATGGACGGGGGAGTGAAAAAACCTTACAACAAGATAAAACTAAAATATACGGATTGGATATTCTACAAATTTTATTTTGTTAATATTTTTTATATTCATTCAATTAGAAAAAATATTATTTTTGCAATCTTTATTTATATATTGAAAATATGAAAACAGAAACACAGGAAACAGGACAAAAAGGAGAGCATCTTGCCGAAGAATATTATAGAAAAAAGGGTTATGACATATTGGAAAAGAATTGGCGACATAACCATTTAGAGATTGATTTGATAGCAACAAACGAAAAAGAGATTGTTTTTTGCGAAGTCAAAACACGCAGTAACATCTCATTTGGCGAACCCGAAGCGTTTGTCACTCCAACTAAACAAAAAAATATCATTCGTGCCGCCAATATTTATGTCAAACTAAACAGAATTAACAAAGATGCTCGATTTGACATTGTATCAATCACTTTGGATGGCGAACACACCAGTATAAACCATCTTCCCGATGCCTTTCAACCAAGATGGTAATTATTTTTACTAATTTTTGACTACGTATTGTTATTTTTAGTATTTTTGCAACAAAAAAAATTAAATAGACAATATGCTTATAAAAACACAAAGTTGCGCACTCATGGGTGTCTCCGCGATACCTATTACCATCGAAGTAAATGTGGAAACCGGTATTAACTTTTTCCTAGTAGGTCTTCCCGACAGTGCCATAAAAGAAAGTCAACAACGAATTGATACTGCCTTAAAAAACAATGGGTACAAAATACCAGGGAAAAAGATTGTTATAAACATGGCACCCGCAGACATACGCAAAGAAGGGAGTGCCTACGATCTTAATCTTGCTATAGCCATTCTTATAGCTTCAGAACAAATCAAGGGCTATGATCGTGTTAGCGACTACTATATCATGGGAGAGCTTTCGCTAGATGGGAATTTGCAACCCATTCGTGGTGCATTGCCCATAGCCATTGAAGCACGGAAACGCCAAATGAAAGGCATCATATTACCAGCTCAAAATGCCCATGAAGCAGCTATCGTGAGTGACATTGAAGTATTAGGCGTTGAAAACATCCGTCAAGTAATTGATTTTTTTGATAAAGGCACACCTATAGCTAAAACAGTTGTCAACACAAGAGAAGAATTTCAACGTAGTTTATGTCATTACGAGTTTGATTTCACAGATGTTAAAGGACAACAAAACATAAAACGAGCCATGGAAATAGCAGCTGCGGGTGGGCACAACCTTATTCTAATTGGCCCTCCTGGATCTGGGAAATCAATGCTAGCCAAACGACTCCCGTCAATACTTCCTCCCTTAACCCTATCTGAGGCACTTGAAACTACTAAAATCCACTCCGTAGCTGGGAAAATGAGTAGATATTCTTCACTTATCTCTGTAAGACCATTTCGTGCGCCACATCACACCATCAGCGATGTAGCATTGGTTGGTGGAGGAACGAACCCTCAACCAGGGGAAATCTCTCTAGCGCATAACGGAGTGCTATTTCTTGACGAGCTAACGGAGTACAAAAGACAAACGCTGGAAGTTATGCGACAACCCCTGGAAGATCGAAGTGTCACCATATCTCGTTCAAAATACAATGTTACATTCCCTGCATCTTTCATGTTTGTAGCCGCCATGAATCCATGTCCTTGCGGCAATTATAATCATCCTAAAATACCCTGCACCTGCGGTCAGGGAGTTGTTCAAAAATACCTCAGTAAAATATCAGGGCCTCTTATGGATCGAATTGATCTCCATGTAGAAGTTTTGCCCTTATCCACCGACGAACTAACACGTGCCCCTTTAGGTGAACCTAGTGCTGTTATTCGCGAACGCGTTGTGCGAGCACGTAAGATACAGGAAGAACGATACAAGTGTTTTTCTAACATTCATTGCAACGCACAAATCAACACACAGCTATTAAGACAATATTGTGCAATAAACAACGAAGGACTTGAATTACTAAAAAACGCCATGGACCGACTTGGACTTTCTGCTCGCGCTTACGACCGCATTCTAAAGGTCGCACGTACAATTGCCGACCTCGCAGGATCAGAAAACATTAATAACGAGCATCTCTCTGAGGCAATCAACTTTAGAAGTCTAGATAGGGACAACTGGGGGAAATAAATAGTCTCCCCTATTTACTTCCTCCCCCTCAAGACCTTCCCAACGATTTGTTGGTAGGCCTGGCGGACGAGGGCGCGCTCGTTGAAGAGCATGACGGCAACATAGACCAGCAGCAGGGCCGAGTTGAGCACCAGGGCAAGGACCTCGGAGGCGGGGGCAAGCCAGCAGCTGAGCTGCCACAGGCCCACGGCCAGGGCGAAATAGAAGAGAATGGCCCCCAGGGGATAGGGCACCGGCGACTTGAGACGGCCCACCACGTAGGACAAAAGCATACACAGACCGTAGCCCACAAAACCTCCCCAGGCACAGGCCACATAACCATAGCGCGGCACAAACACCACATTGACCGCCAGCAGGGCGGCACAGCCGATGGCAGAGAAGATGGCCCCCCACCAGGTTTGGCCGTTGAGCTTGTACCAGAACGACAGGTTGAAATAGATGCCCATGAAGATCTCGGCCATCATGCAGATGGGCACCACCCCCAATCCCTCCCAGTAGGCAGGGGCTACAAACCAGCGCAGCAGGGGCATATAGAACATAACTATGAGGAAGGCCAAGAGGGTGGTCATCACAAAATACTTCATGACCAGGGCCTGCAAGGCGGGACTGTTCTTATCGGCCGCACCTCCGAAGACAAAGGGCTCGTAAGCGAAGCGGAAGGCCTGGGTGAAGAGGGCGATGATCATGGCCAGCTTGACACAGGCACCGTAGATGCCGAGCTGCACCTCGCCTTCGTGGCCGGGCACGAGGTGGGGATAGAGCATCTTGTCGGCCACCTGGTTGAGGATGCCCACAATGCCGAGCAGCAGCAGGGGCCAGGTGTAGCGCAGCATGCGGCGCAGCAGCGGAAGGCTGATGCCGAGTCGCAGGCCACGGATCTCAGGGATGAGGCCCAGGGTGACGCCGGCACAGCAGATGAGGTTGACGAGGAAGATATAGAGCACCTGGTCTTCAGGGCGATACCAGCCCATGAGAGGCCAGCCCTTGGCCTGCAAGATGGGGGCCAGCAGGATGGCGAAGAGGTTGAGGCCGATGCTGCAGATGATGAACGACAGCTTGAGGGCCACGAACTTGAGGGGGCGGTTTTGCTGACGCAGGCTGGCGAAGAGGATGGCCTGGAAGGCGTCGAGGGCGATGACGGTGGCCATGATGGCGATGTACTCGGGCCGCGAGGCATAGCCCAAGAAGGCCGATACAGGGCTGAGGAAGGCCATGCATAGCAGCCAGAACACCAGCGAGACGATGCCCACCGCATGACCGGCGGTGGAGAAGGCCTGACGCGAGTCGACATCAGGACGGTTGGCAAAGTAGAAGAAGGTGGTCTCCATGCCGAAGGTGAGGATGACCAGCAGGAAGGCCGTGTAGGCGTAGATGTTGGTCACCACCCCGTAGCCCCCACTGGAAGCGGCAATATGGTAGGTGTAGAGGGGCACCAGCAGGTAGTTGAGAAAGCGCCCGATGATGCTGCTGAGCCCGTAGATGGCGGTTTGGGAAGCGAGGTCTTTGAGAGAAGGCATGGGAGTTGAGAGTTGATAGTTAATAGATAATAGTTGATAGTTGGGTTAAGGGTTCAAGAGTTCAAGGGTTCAAGAGTTCAAAGTTTTCGTTTTGGTTTTCGTTTTCGTTAGAATTCGACTCCGGCGATGAGGATGATGGCGATAAGGGCCACGGCGAAGAGGATGTAGAGAACGAAGGTGGCGATGGTGATGATGCCCGAGTATTTCCAGAACGACTTGTTGTTTTTGAGGAACTCTACTGCCCGGTAGTTGTCCTTGCACAGGGCAGCATCGCGGGCGGCAGACGACGCGCGGAAGAGGTAGATGGTGGGCACAAGGTAGAGCGCCGCTATCACGATATAGAGAATGCCGATAAGGGGGAAGATGCCGCGGATTTCATCATCGAGCATATTGATGAGGGCGGGGGTGAAAAAGAAGAGGCCGCACAGGAACATAAAGCCCACGCCGATGCTGAGCAGAATGGCGAAAAACATTTGCCACTGGCCGATGGAGCGGACATAGCTTTTAGACTCTTCCAAGAGTTGGAGGTCTTTCTCCTCAAGTTTTGAATACATATCTTCCATAGGTATGGCGCTTATTTGAGGTATTCATATTCAGTTAATGAAGAAATGCCGTAATTATTAGCGTATCTTAGACTGGTGGGGTATTTGCCTTCGTAGGTGTATTCGTAGTCGACAGAACCAGTCCACACATCGCCATCTTCTTCAACTTCGCGGGCTTCAATGCGGGTAATATTGTTTTTGGAAAGACATCCAGAGGAGGCATTGTCTTCAAAATAAAAATCGAGATAAGCGCGATAGAAGGGATTGTTCATTTTATCATAGCTCATCTCGTAGGTTTGAGTGGCCGATGAACCACTAACAGTGGTCACCATTTTGCTTACATTGTCTTTGTCCCATGTGAGCTCGTAAACATATACCAGGGTAGCTTTACCGCCCACATTGCCCATACGTTTCTGGCTTTGGTCTATAGCATCACATAATTCTTCAGAGAAGATGAACCGTAAGGGGTTGATAGCTTTTTCAGCACCGCCTTTGCTGCCAATCCAATTGTCGGTCACCTTAACGATTTTTCCATTTTTATAAGTAAAAGTGTAGGCATCGCACAAGGTTCCACCGACATAGTAGTTGGCTTCTTTCAACAAGTTTTTATCGTACTTATATTCCACATAACAATTGTTAGCATAATCATTCATGCGGACCAAGCGTTTCTTCTCGTAGGTAAAATTGTAAGTATAGTCAATAGCACCATCGTCGTAATAGTCGATTTTCTGGAGGGTATTGTCTTTGTTCCAAGTCCACACCTGTTCCAATGATTTTATACCAGAATAGCTGGTATAATAAATTTTGCTGATTTTTTTGGAAGGATTGTACACACCTTCTTTTTGGCAAGATACAAAAAGCATGGCAACACATGCAATGAATAAAACTGATAAGATTCTTTTCATGACAGTTTGTTTTTAGTTTAAAATAAAATGCAAAGTTACAAAAAAATCTTTCCCTTCTGCAAAAAATTTGCAGAACGTGAGTTGAGGCCGAGTTTAGTAAAAAGAAAGACACCCTGCCCATTTTGGGCAGGGTGTAGACCGTTAAAAAAAGTTAACACTCTGATATAATGGGAAAATTTCCCTATTTTTGCAACGGTAAAAAAGACAAACTATTTTATTAACCTATAAAATTTTAAGATTATGAAAAAAGTATTAGGTATTATGGCAGTGGTAGCTATTTCAGCTTTGACCCTGGCTTCTTGCGGTAAAAAATGCAACTGCACCTATTATGAAGATGGTAAAAAAGTATCCGTTTCCACTTATGATGACGGTGCAACCAGATTCTTCCAAAATTCAGTTTGCAAGGATATGTCTGTTGAAAAACACAGAGGTTATTCAATCGTAACCGAAGATAAGGAAGTGGATGTGGAAGTTGTTTGCAAATAACCATTCCTAAACCCTTAAGAAAAAAGCGACCTTTCGAGGTCGCTTTTTTTGTTTTATCAGAATCCACAAAGGGCTTTACCTGTTCTTCACCACCTTGCGGACGCTAAGGAGAGTGGAGTTGGAGACGGCCTTGAGGAAATAGACGCCGTTGGCATAGGCAGACAGGTCGAGCTGCACCCGATTCATCGCATCCACACGGCCAAGATTTACAACATTCAACAATTTACCATAAATATCGAATAGATGCAACTGTACATTATCGAGGTTTTCAGCATTGGAGTTGGTCAACTCAACATAGAGGAGGCCGCTGGTGGGGTTGGGATAGAGGGTGAGCTGAGCCATAGAAGTATGGGACTCAACCCCTACCTCAACGGTGAGGTACAAGACCACCACCGAGTCGCAACCCTCGGCATTGGTGAGGATGGCGGTGGGGCCTTCGATGCTATGGGTATAGGTCACCCCGTCGATCCAGGTGTAGGGTCCCACAGAGTAGACCGAATCAACCGCAGAGCTGGAATGATGGAGAGTAAGATGGAGGGTCACCACAGAGTCGCAACCACCGGTACCCACCAGGGTAACCGTAGGCGTGGAGGTGCTTTCGGTATAGATTTGTCCGTCAATCCAAGTGAAAGCGTCACAGGCGGTACGCTCGTCGATGCCGGTAGCGGGACTACCCACCGTGAGGTGGAGCTGCACCACCGAGTCGCAGCCATTGGGACCAGTGAGGGTGACGGTAGGCGTGGAGGTACTGGCAGTATAGGTTATGCCGTCAATCCAGGTGAAGGGACCACAGGACTCCTGCTCGTCAACCTGGAAGGCGCTATGATAAAGCGTAAGATGGAGTTGCACCACCGAATCGCAGCCGTTGCTGGCGGTATAGGTAAGCGTCGGCTCGGAAGTGCTGGTAGTATATGTCTGCCCGTCAATCCAAGTATAGCTGTCGCAAGCCGTCACCGAATCCACGCGAAGGGAGGAATAATTGATGGTGAGGAAGAGGGTGACGGTAGCATTATCGCAGCCGATGACGTCGGTATAATGTACCGTGGGGCCATAGATGCTCTCGGTATAGGTTACCCCATTGCGCCAGGTGTAGCTGTCGCAAGCCACTATCGTATCGGTGAGTGTGGTAGCCTGCAGCATGATGAGGCAGAGGCGGACCACCGAATCGCAACCCTCGGCATTCTGGTAGATAATATAGGGTGCATCGGTACTTTCGGTATAGGTTTGTCCGTTGATCCAAGTATAGGAGGGCATACAGGTGACCACCGTATCAAAGACGAGACTTGAATGGTTGACCGTGAGGTAGAGGGTATCGTTGTGAACACAACCCCGCGGATCGTAGTACACGTGGTGATAGGTGCCGCTTTCGGTATAGAGCGTGCCGTTCCACAGGTAAGCCGAGTCGCAAGTCTGGGCAGTTTCAGCGGTATTCACCACCTCGCAGTCCACCGGCCAATCGACCAGCTGAGAGGCCACACCACCGCACTGGTTATTCCACACGGCTGACACCTCGTAGAGATAGAGCGCACGAGCCGGCAGGTAGTCGGTATAGGAGGTGGCGGTAGCCGACTCCATCAACAGGCTACCGTCGCGATAAAGCTCGTACTCCACAAAAGCATTGTCGATAGTGGCTTTCAGCACAAAGTTGGAACTAAAGGGCGCCCAGAAAAGTCCGTAGGGGGTGACGTAACCGAAGACATTGCCCTTGTAGGGCACGCAAGGCGAGTTGCCGTAAACAATGGTATTGATGCCAGCGGGAGCCGACACATAAACCCCGTACCACAGTTCCTGGCTGGCATCGAGGGTAATGGGAGCATCGAGGGCGATGGAGTTCCACTGACCCATCACGAGGTCGTTAAGATTCAGGTTTTTATCCACGATGAGAGTGCCACCATAGAGTCCATTATCGGAAAGGCCGCCACCCTGATACACCACGATGCGATATTGGGTAGCCTGAGGCATAGGGATAAACGACACATGAGTAAACAGGTGACCATGAAGAGGCAGCAAGTCGGCCTCTTCCATACGATGCATATAATAAGCCGAGTAGTCGTACAAGCCGCCCATCACATCGCGCTGGACAGAATCCCATGAGAACTGAATCAGCTCGGGAACAGGAGCCTGCCAGCTAAGCTGCACATCGTTGGTGTCGGTCACCGCCAGCTGAGCCGTAAAGGCCTGGGGCGCGTGGCAGACGGGCACATAATGCAGTCCCACAAGACGAAGCGTGTCGGACACCGGGCCGGCATCGAGCACCACCTTCGAGTGTTCGCAGTCGGGCTGCAACTGACCAGCAGGTGCAGTATATTTCACAAAGAAAGAGCCACCGGCGGCAGGCAGCGTGAGCTGACTGGAAAAGTTGACCGAGTCGGCCGACAGGCTGAAGTTGCCAGCAACCGACAGCTGGATATTGAGCTGCACATTGTCGGTCTGCACATCCACCCGCTGGATAGCGGCGGGCGTTTCCTCCTCTTGGAAGAAAGTAAGCTCTTCTTCAGAGAGGGTCATCGTGGCAGGATTGATCATCACATTGATGATGGCCGTCTGCACCGTATTGTAATGATACACATCGGGACTGAGGTTGGACAGCAGGAAATAGCCATCGGCATAACCACCCCACCCCCAGTTGATGTGGAAGAAATTCTGATCGTCATATCCATCACACACAAAAGCATGGGCATTGCCAGCACCCGCACCAGAATAGAACACGGGGCGCCAGTGGTTGAGCTCGTTCTTAATCATTCGCAGCCAGTTGGCTTCCGAGAAAACGCTACGGTAGATATGGCGGGCATCGGGGAAACCAAAATAATTGCGGAAAGCGTCGTCGACCTCAGCCACCGCCGCACTGCTATTGTAGACGCCGTATGCCGTATTGATGCTGATACCGCAATGGTAGAGCAAAGTGGCAACCGCATTCACCTCGGCAACACCGCTGGCGGAGGTGAGCGAGTCGGGCATATTGGCGTAATCATAATTGGTAGCGGCGAAGTTGGCCGACAGGGTGCCATAGTCGCCATACTCGGGACCCATATAGCTATTGTTGCACACGTAGGAATGGCTACCCACCCCTTGGGAAGGATAAGCCCAGTAGCGCAGAATCTGACCCATTGCCACTGCAGTACAGCCAGCGGAAGCGTGACCATTGGTCGAACGCGGATCGGCGGGACACAAGGCATTGTAGATCGGCAACTGGTTCCAACGACTGGTAATCAGTGGCGCCACCACCACATTGCGGGTGAGATTGCGCGAGGGATGACGCACCGCCTCCCAAGCGGCCACCACCTCGGGAGCAGGCTGCTCAACCGTTTCGAGCAGCGCCTTGATTTGCCGCTGATAGTCGCGCAACAACGAAGCCATATTGGGAGGCATGATGCCCGCATGGAAAGAAGAGGTGGTAGAATAAGCCAACACCGGCACCATACGGTCGTCGCCAGCCATCATCACATAGCCTTCGTCTCCGAAATTCACAATATAAAAATCCGTCACCTCACTACCGGTTTCGTCCACCGTTCGGGTAGCCCGATAGACCACCGAAGGCACCGCACGTGATTGGGCAGCGGCAGGAGACAACTGCCTGTAAAAAAGACCTGCCATCTGCTTGGCGAAGGTAGAATCAACAGGATTGGCATTCAACGAAAGAGAGGCTCCCAACAGCAAAAACAGCATCAAAGCCCCAGCCCTATTCATCAGATTTTTCATCATATAGTATATATTTTTAAATTTCTAAATTCTTCCTCAATAAAATTGGCAAAGATACAACATATTTTTGTATTTTTGCAGTCTTGAATTTGAAAAATGATAAAATCAAAAACAATGAAAAAGACATTCATGATCTGCCTGATGGCAGCATTTATCGGAATCAGTACTAACCTTAAAGCACAAGAGACAATGACACAAGAAGAAAGAATCAGCTATGCATTGGGCGCCAACATTGGAGAAAGCTTCAAGCAACAGGGAATAGATGTAGTAATGGACAAATTCATCAAGGGATTCACCGACGGTAAAAGCGGACAAAACCAGTTCACCCAAGCCGAAATGGAACAAATCTTCAACGAATTTCAGAAGATGATGCAGCAGAAGCAGATGAGCATGGTAGACGAAGAGAAGGCCAAAGGTGCCGCATTCCTGGCTGAAAACAAGAAGAAAGAAGGCGTAATTGAAACCCCCTCGGGACTGCAATACAAAGTGGTGAAGATGGGAACCGGCGCCAAACCGAGCGCTACCGACAAAGTGAAAGTACACTATCACGGCACTTTACTTGACGGCACCGTATTCGACTCATCCGTACAACGTGGCGAACCCATCACCTTTGGACTGAACCAGGTAATTGCAGGCTGGACAGAAGGCGTGCAGCTGATGCCTGTGGGCTCGAAGTTCATTTTCTACATCCCCTCTAACTTGGCTTACGGCGACCGCGCCGCCGGCAGCATCAAACCAGGTTCCACCCTCATTTTTGAAGTGGAGCTGCTTGACATTGAGAAATAAATTCAGCAACATTGAAATCCAGTAATCTAGGAAACAAGATCATCGAAGTTCTCTCGAGAGGGAATGCCGGTGCAAAATACAACTACAAGCAGATAGCTGCTAAAGTCGGCGTTTTCGACAAACAAGGACGGGCCACTGTTCAGGAGATCCTGCAAGATTTTCTGGAGGCCCGTATTCTTTTGAAAGCCGGCCGCGGTCACTACAAAATCAACCCCAAATACCTCACCAAAGAGACCACCGGCCACAATTACGTGATTGGCCGCCTGGAAATGAAGCCCGGCGGAGCCGCCTTTGTGGTGAACGACCAACAAAAAGCCGGCGAGAACGAGGATGAGGACATCTTCATTGCCGACGGCAACCTGGGCAACGCCCTCCACAACGACATTGTGAAGGTGGTATTGTTTCCCTCGCGTAAGGGCAAACGCCCTGAGGGACAGGTGGTGGAGATTGTGGAACGCAGCCAGCGACAGATTGTGGGCGTGCTGCACATCAACAAGGGTATCGCCTACTTCGTAGCCGACAACCCCAGCTTCCGGCGCGATGTGCTCATACCCGGCCGCTACCTAAAAGGGGCACACAACGGAGACAAAGTGGTGATACGCATTGTGGACTGGGAAGCCGGCACCCGCAGCCCCATGGGCGAGGTGATACACGTGCTGGGTAAACCCGGTGACAACGAAGTGGAGATGCAGGCCATATTGGCCGACAACGACTTCCCGCTGGGTTTTCCGGAAACCGTGGAGCAGGAAGCTGCCCAGATTGACAGCCGCATCAGCGAACAAGAGCTGAACCGCCGCAGGGATTTCCGCCAGACGCTCACCTTTACCATCGACCCCGCCGACGCAAAAGACTTTGATGACGCCATCTCGTACGAAAAACTGGAGAACGGCCTGCACCGCGTGGGCGTTCACATCGCCGACGTTTCTTTTTATGTAAAACCCGACACCGAGATTGACCATGAGGCCTACCTCAGGGGTACCTCAGTCTATCTGGTGGACCGTACTATCCCCATGCTGCCAGAAGTGCTGTCGAACAACCTCTGCTCACTGCGTCCCCATGAGGACAAACTGTGCTTCAGCGCCGTGTTTGACCTCGATGACAACGCCAAAGTACACAAAGAGTGGTTCGGCCACAGTGTGATCAACTCAGACCGTCGCTTCAACTACGACGAAGTGCAGGAAATCATCGAACAGAAACAGGGCGAGATGAGCGACACCATACTGCAACTACACCAGCTGGCCCAGATACTGCGTAAGAAACGATTTGACAACAACGCCATCAACTTCGAGACCGAAGAAGTAAAATTCAGGCTGGATGAAAACAGCAAGCCCATAGGGGTATACCTGAAAGTACAGAAAGAAGCCAACTTCCTGATTGAGGAGATGATGCTACTGGCCAACCGCCGAGTGGCAGAGAAGATAGGGAAACACAGCGCCAAGCAGCTGCCCCGCACCTTCGTGTTCCGTGTTCATGACGAACCCCTCAGCGACAAGCTGGAGACCTTCAAGAACTTTGTGGGCAAGCTTGGTTACGAACTGAAGACCACCAGCCACAAGAGCTTTGTGAGCTCGATGAACAAAATGTTTGACGAGGTGAAAGGCAGTAACGAATATAACATGCTCAGCAAACTGTCGATCAGGATCATGGCCCGCGCCGTCTATTCGACCGACAACATCGGCCACTACGGACTCGCCTTCCCCTACTACACCCACTTCACCTCGCCCATCCGCCGCTATCCCGACCTGATGGTTCACCGACTACTCGACCACTACCTGGCCGGCAAGCCTTCGGTGAATAAGAGCCAGTATGAGGAATACTGCCAACACTGCTCGCAGATGGAGCAGAAAGCCACCGAAGCGGAACGCAAGTCGATAAAATTCAAACAGGCCGAATACCTGGCAGACAAGATTGGACAGGTGTTTGACGCCACCGTTTCTGGCATCTCCAAATGGGGCGTGTATGCCGAACTGGACGAGTCGAAATGTGAGGGTATGATACCCATGCGCACCTTCGACGACGACTTTTACTACATTGACGAGGACAACTACACCCTAGTGGGTCTGCACCACGGACACGACATCCGCTTTGGCGACAGCATCAAGGTGCGCGTAGTGGAAGTCGATTTACTGAAAAAACAAATGACCTTCGAAAAAGTCGACAATTAACACGATTTAAAAAAACATGAAATAACCAACACGTAGTAACCAACACGAAGTATAAAACAGCGAAGCTAACCAACACGAAGTAATCAACATGAAACTAGTCATTCAAAAATGCAGTAAGGCCAAAGTCAGCATAAAAGGCAAAGTGGTAGGCAAAATCGGGAAAGGTTTTGTGCTGCTGGTGGGGATTACCCACAACGACACTGCCAAAGATGCTGAATATCTGGCCAAGAAGGTAGCGGGAATGCGCATCTTTGAGGATGATGAAGACAAGATGAACCTCTCGCTGGCAGAAGTGGGCGGAGAAATTCTCAGTATCTCGCAGTTCACCCTCTACGGCAACGCCCAAAAGGGCAACCGGCCCAGCTTTATAGAGGCCGCCCGTCCCGAAATAGCCGAGCCGCTGTACAACTACTTTAACAAGGTGCTGCGCGAACAATATGGACTGCATGTGGAGACCGGCCAATTCGGAGCCCACATGATGGTGGACTTTGTAAACGACGGCCCAGTGACGATTATCGTTGAGAGTTGATAATTGATAATTGACAATTGATAATTGAAAAACAACATAAAATAACAAACACGAAGTAACAAACAGCGAAGCTAACTAACACGAAGTAACAAACACGAAGCAATCAACATTTATTATATTAACTAAAACCAAAGAATCATGTGTGGAATCGTAGGATATATTGGAAACAGGGATGCTTATCCTGTATTGATGAAAGGTCTTCATCGACTGGAATACAGAGGATATGACAGTGCCGGCGTGGCGCTCATCAACCAAAACGGGCAGCTGAACGTATACAAAGCCAAAGGGAAAGTGTCTGAACTGGAAGCTTTTGCCCACGACAAAGACGTTAGCGGCACCGTAGGTATTGCCCACACCCGTTGGGCCACTCACGGCGAACCCAACCAAGTGAATGCCCATCCCCACTTCTCGGAATCAGAGCAGCTGGCCATCATCCACAACGGCATTATCGAAAACTACGCTGTGCTGAAAGAAGGCTTGATGAAGCACGGATATACTTTCCGTTCCACCACCGACACCGAAGTGTTGGTACAGCTGATTGAATACACCAAACGCACCTCACAGTCGGATCTGCGCACCGCTGTGCAGTTAGCACTCAACCAAGTTATCGGTGCCTACGCCATTGCCGTGTTAGACCGTCAGAACCCCAACATGATTGTAGCCGCCCGTAAAGGCAGCCCCCTCGTAGTGGGTATCGGCGAAAACGAGTTCTTCCTAGCTTCCGACGCCACCCCCATCGTAGAATACACCGACAAGGTCATCTATCTTGGTGATGAGGAAGTGGTGGTGCTGGAACGCGACAAAGAACCATCAGTTACTACTATTGGCAATGTGAAGAAAAATCTGGAGATACAGAAACTAGAGCTGACGCTGAACCAGCTGGAGAAAGGCGGCTTCCCCCACTTCATGCTGAAGGAAATCTTCGAGCAGCCACAAACCCTGCGCACCTCCATGAAAGGACGTGTCAACGTAGAAGCCAACAACATTGCCCTTTCTGGCTTTATTGACAACCGCGAACGCTTCCTGAACGCCAACCGAATCATCATCACCGCCTGCGGCACCTCGTGGCATGCTGGACTGATAGCCATGTATGCCATCGAAGAGTTTGCCAGAATACCCGTGGAGGTGGAATACAGCAGCGAATTCAGATACCGTAAACCCGTTATCCATAAAGACGATGTGGTGATTGCCATCTCGCAGTCGGGCGAGACCGCCGACACCTTGGCCGCCATCCAGCTGGCCAAACAAGCGGGTGCATTCATCTTCTCCATCTGCAACGTGGTGGGAGCTTCCATTCCACGTTTGTCCGACAGCGGTTGTTACACCCATGTGGGTCCCGAAATCGGTGTAGCCTCCACCAAAGCCTTTACCGCCCAGGTAACTGCACTGACCATGCTGGCCCTGTGTATCGGTCGCGAGAAAGGAACCATCGAGGAAAAAAAATACCTGAGAATACTGAAAGAGCTGGCCAATATTCCCGACAAAATCACGAAGATACTGCATCAAAACGACCGTATAGCCGACTTCGCCAAAACCTTCACCTACGCCCAGAACTTCATCTACCTGGGACGTGGATATAACCACCCCGTAGCATTGGAGGGAGCCCTCAAATTGAAGGAAATCAGCTACATCCACGCTGAAGGTTATCCGGCAGCCGAAATGAAACACGGTCCCATTGCCCTTATCTCTCAAGAGATGCCCGTAGTGGTCATCGCCCCCAACTGCGGCACCTACGAGAAGATTGTCAGCAATATTCAGGAAATCAAGGCCCGCGAAGGTAAGGTAATTTCCGTGGTAACAGAAGGTGACACTATTGTGTCGAACATGTCAAACTTCTGCATCACCGTTCCCGAAACAGAAGAGTGCCTCACCCCCATCCTCAACATCATTCCGCTGCAGTTGTTGGCCTACCATATCGCCGTGGTCAAAGACCGCGATGTGGACCAACCAAGAAATTTAGCAAAATCAGTAACTGTTGAATAAATATGAAAAACAAAATTGCAATTATAGGATACGGCAACATTGGAAAAGCCGTTGAAGAGGCGGTGAAAGCCTCACCCGACATGGAGTTGACGGGTATATATCACCACCATGACGATTTGAGCCAGGTGAAAGCTGATGTAGCATTGCTGTGTACTCCCACCCGTGAAGTGCCCGGCTTCGCTGAAAAGATGCTGCAGTTGGGTATCTCTACCGTTGATTCTTTCGACATTCACGGACAGATTTACGACCTGCGTCAGCAGCTGACCCCCCTTGCCCAATCGCACAAGGCAGTCAGCATCATTGCTGCCGGCTGGGATCCCGGTTCCGACTCGGTGGTACGCACCCTGCTGCAAGCCATTGCCCCTGGCGGCATCACCTACACCAACTTCGGTCCCGGCCGCTCGATGGGTCATACTGTGGCCGCCAAAGCCATCCCCGGAGTTAAAGAAGCCCTTTCAATGACCATCCCCTTGGGTACTGGCATCCATCGCCGTATGGTGTATGTGGAACTTGAAGAAGGAACTGATTTTACCACCGTGGAGAAACTCCTGCTGCAAGACGACTACTTTGCCCATGATGAAACCCATGTGATTCAGGTCCCCTCGGTGGCCACCCTGAACAATGTAGCTCATGGAGTACATCTGGTACGCTCGGGAGTCAGCGGCTGCACCCACAACCAGCGTTTCGAGTTCAACATGACCATCAACAATCCCGCCCTCACCGGCCAAGTGATGGTTGCCTGCGCCCGTGCCGCCTGCCGTATGAAAACAAAGCAGCAATACGGTGCTTTCACCCTCATCGAAGTCACCCCCATCGACCTGCTACCAGGAGAAATCGAACAGAATATCAGAAGTCTCGTTTAATCTATTCGTTAACACCTTATCACACCAATTAGAAAAAGAACATGAAAAAGCTGCTACTGATTCTCGCCGTCCTTGTACTCCTACTACCCTCCTGTAAACAGGAAGTTAAAGAGGAAATTCCTGCCGATGTGATTCCGCGCGAGCAGATGATCGACATTGTGGTGGATGCATGGTTTATGGAGAGTGTAATCCATAATACCATCAAGGAATACGAGAAGTTGGATCCTGTTTCAGTAAGCATGTACACCGAATTTTTCGAGGAACATGGCATCAGCAGGGAGCAGTTTGTCCATTCAATAGAATATTACATGAGAGACGATGGGGTGGCGGAAGCTTTTGTTGAAGAATGTTCCCAAAGATTTGAAGAACGGCAGGAAGATCTTACCGGGGCTGCAGCCCCAATTTCGCAGCCTCAGTAAGCATTAGCTGATAGGCTTCCTCATGATTATTGCCAATAACGCCATCCAAGATAGCCTCGCGGATGGCGGTTTTTATAATCCCCACCTCCCTTGAAGGCCCGATACCAAAAGCTTCCATAATTTCGGTACCATCCACTGGTGGCTGCCAATTACGCAGACGGTCTTTCTCCTCTATGTCCTCCAGTTTCTTGCGCACTTTGGCAAAGTTGCCCATAAAGCGCTTTACCTTCTCGGGATTTTTGGAGGTAACATCCGCCTCGCACAAGAGCATCAGGTCGTCGATATCGTCACCGGCATCAAAAAGCAGACGACGCACTGCCGAATCGGTGATGATATCCTCCACCAAAGCGATAGGACGCAAATGGAGCAGCACCAATTTCTGCACATATTTCAGTTTTTCGTTGGCAGGCATCTTCAGCCGGTTGAAAATCTTGCCCACCATCTTGGACCCCACAAACTCATGTGAATGGAAAGTCCAACCAATTTTCTCATCATAGCGCTTAGTAACCGGCTTAGCGATATCGTGCAATAAAGCAGCCCATACCAACCATAGTTTGTTGCTCACACGGGCAATCTTGTCCACCACTTCCAACGTATGCAGGTAGTTGTCTTTATGTCCCCGGCCATTGATTACCTCAACTCCTTGCAGGTTCAGCAATTCAGGTAGAAAATAAGGCAAGAGACCGGCATCCTTCAGCAGGTTGATACCCCATGAAGGCTGCGGAGAAAGCAGTATCTTGTTAAACTCATCCACAATACGCTCTTTGGAGATGATTTCCAGTCGGGCCGCATTACGTCGAATGGCCTCGAAGGTTTCGGGCACAATGGAGAAACCTAGTTGTGAGGCAAAACGTACCGCCCGCATCATGCGCAGAGGGTCATCAGAAAACGTGACATCAGGGTCTAAGGGCGTCCGGATAAGCTTGTCGTTCATGTCCTGCAGTCCCCCGAAACAGTCAATCACCTGTCCTTTTTCGGGACCATTGAGGGGTATTGCCAGCGCATTTACCGTGAAATCGCGACGACTCAGGTCGTCCTCTAGTGTGCCATCTTCCACCGCCGGCTTGCGAGAGTCGGCTCGGTACGACTCCTTGCGTGCTCCCACAAACTCCACCTCCATATTCTCATAGCGGAACCGCGCAGTGCCGAAGTTCTTGAAAACGCTCACCTCAATATGAGGCGAAATCGCCTTAGCCACCGCTTGGGCAAAGGCGATTCCGCTTCCTACAACAACTATGTCGATATCCTTTGACTTCCTGTTCAGAAACATGTCGCGAACCACTCCGCCCACCGCGTATGCGCTGATACCGAGTTCGTCTGCCACATGAGATGCTATTTCATAAACAGGATGAGTCAGGGGTTTCATAGATTATTTTGCAACGGCAAACTGGCCACTCGACAGAATGGTGTTGCCTTCAATAATACGATACAGATAGGTGCCGTTCGATAAGTTTGACACATTATAGTCGGCACGGGTTTCGTTGACATTCATTTCAGCAATCTGAGCACCGCTGATATTATAGATAACCAGGCGAGCATTCACACTCTTGTTGAAGTCAAAGTGAATCATGTCGGCTGAAGGATTAGGATATACGGTGGTTTTTACTACCGGAATCAGCGGTTCCACCAAACCCATCGGGTCGTCATCATAGCGGAAGGCGATATCGTCCAAATACAGGGCTGAACCAGCCACACCTGTACATTCCTCCAAATTGGCAAAATTGTAATCTGCACTGGCAGAGAACACCATGCTCATTTTGTCCACATCAAAATAAGAGTTGGCTAAACCTGTAGCAATGTCAAAGGCAGTCCATTCGGGAGTAGCTTGAATGAAAAACTTCTCACAAGTGGAGGTTACCTGGTTGCCGAAATAGAACTTCATGTCAATAGAAGCCTGATCGTCGCCCGCAGGTTCATATCTATAGTAACCGGTCAGTCTCCAGGGTTTGAAAGCAAAAGATTCCTTGATATTGATTTCACCCACATCCAAAAAGTCAGAAACAAAGTCATTACCCTCGGGTTCGTTCAAAGTGGCCAATGCACCCGGAACAAAAATGGCGTTGGTACCAAACCAACCCGACACCAATTTGATGGCGAAATTGCCACTATGCACATTGCTTTCTTCACGGAATGCAGTTAAACAGGTGGTCATTTCCACACCGTTCATCTCATACAGACTGTTCAAGGTCATCAAAATGGGGGATTCATAATCCCAATAGCCACCCTGACTGCTATGATGAACCCAATTTTCAAATCCACCATCAGGAATGTCCTGTGCAAAAGCACCAACTGTCATTACAACAGCCATTAAAATAGAAAGTAAAGTTTTTTTCATCTTGTTATTGTTTTTGTTATTGTTTGTTCAGGAAATAATTTTTAGTGCAAATCATAAACTAATTGGAAAGTATAGGTACGTGTGGGTTCCATCAGCATGGGACGCAGGTAATAGCATTCGTTCAGCAAATTCTTCACAATAAACGAAAGGGTGAAGTTCTTCACAAAGAAGCTGATGCGGGCATCCATTACAAAACTACCCTTTTCGTGAGTGTGGTAATAATTATAGAAACCGTAGAAAGGCAAATCCAGTCCCATCAGCATACGGTTTTTAATCTCTGAGTTTTCAGGATTGGCGGCATCGTAGTTGAAAAAGAAATTATCCACATTCTTCATAGCACTGAAATAGTTGGCACTAAATCCAATGGCAAAGGTCTTGAAGAATGAGAACTCCACATCCAACTTGGCCATGTGCTCGATACGGTATTTCAACACATTACGAGTGGTGTCTGAGGAAGTGGTGGTGAAGGTGTATTCCTGTCCCGTAACTGGATGCACATAATACACATAGTTTCTGTCCTTGGTTACAGGGTGACTGTAAGTATAGCTCAGAGAAATATTATAGGCTACATTCTTTCCGATTTTACCCTCGCCCATGAAGGAGATGTCCACACCGCTAATACGGGCAGGACCGATATTCAAATACATGAAGCCCAACTTGTCCATCAAGCCACCAGTAGTTCCCCACTGACCCACACAAAATTCGATAAAGTCCTTAAACTCCTGATTATAAACAGCCACATCCACCATACCTCTAAATTTACCACCTGCCATAAACGGCTGCATAATACCCACTTCAGCATTCCAACTGGACTCCGATTTCAAGTTGGGATTGGGATAGAAACCATATTTTCCCACTGAAATAGCAATAAACTTCTCGCCAATACTGGGATAGCGGTAACCCTGTCCTATAGAAGCCCTGAAAGCGGTTTTCGACTTGGGAATCTGGTAGTTGATACCTCCACGGAACACAGGTCTGTTCTCAAATTCGCTTGTAATATCCCGACCCCACAGTTTGTAGAACTCCCAGCGGGCACCAAACTGAAGGGTCAGATTCTTTTCTTTCAACAGTTTCTCTTCCAACTGAGCATACAACGAAATGTTGTCAGAGCTGATACCCACCGGCTCGTTAGAGCCCTTGATACCATTGAACACAGCACCATTTGAATAGGTGTACTGGTTCACAACACCTGCTACGATACTCATACCTATCTTCTTGATAGTCTTGTTCATCTGATATTCGTCATACACCAACATCGAACGGGCGCTCTGAGCTCCCGACAGTTCGGAATTGTCGCTGAAGATGATCCTGTTCTTGAAACTATGGGTAAAACCTCTAGGACCAATGTATCTCAACACCGGGTCCACATAAAAGGTAAAGTCTTTGAAGTACGACAGTGAGCCTTTGTACGATCTGTATTTGTTTTCAAAACCGTCGTTCCAGAAAAACGACTGGGCATTTTGGGTATACATAAAGTTACCGTTCACACTGAGGGTCAGTCCTCTCACCTTTTGGAAACGATAACGGGTGGCGAAATTCAAACGGCCACGAATCTCATATTTACCACGGGTACTGCCGTCGGTATTGCGGGTTTCCCAAATTTTCTCTTCCGGGCCAATATATCCTTCATCATTGAAGAACTCACCACCAACTACAAAGTCAAAATTCTTCTTAATGACTCTCGAATGCAGGAAGCTGATGCCATACTTTAAGGGGTTGCGGTGGTTCCAGCTGGTCTCGTTCGGGTCCTTGGGTTTGGAATACATACCGACAAAAGTCACCACCTTGGTTTTGGGTTTGCTGCGCGGATAGGCGGTCAGCACATTGATAGCTCCCGTCAACGCCGAGGATCCAAACACTACCGAAGCAGCGCCCTTCATAATATCCACCTGCTCAACATCTTCCATCGGGATAAAATTCCACATGGGACGGCCAGCATCAGGACGCAGCAAGGGCATATCGTCAAGCATAATCATCACACGGCTACCCATTCCCGAACTAAAACCGCTACCACCACGAATCTGAGGCTCATTATCCACTACTGCAATACCACCAGCCGTATTCACCAGTTGGTCAGCAGTTGTCACATTTCTGGTAACCGATTTCTTGGGGTCTATCACCACGATAGAACTCGTTGATTTTTCTGGTTCCTTCTCGTATTTGGTAGTAACCACTTCGGCTTCATCCAAAACCCGAGCTTCCGAATACAAATTTACATCCAAGGTTACATTACGTTTCTTAGGTATAAAAGTCACCGAACGAATCTCTTTGGCATAGCCCATTGCCTCAAATGTCAGCAAACAATTGTCCTTACTCAACTTAATGCTGTATTTACCTTCTATATCAGTCATCACAGGCTCACTCAGCATATTACAAGTGATTTTAACATAAGGAATCGGAAATCCTTCCGCTTGGTCTTTCACCACACCCGACACCACATTCTGGGCAGAACCCCACGATATCAATAGCAACTGTATGAGAGTAAGTATTATAACTAGTCGAAATTTTGCCATATACAATATTTATATTAGTACAAAAAAGTTTGCAAAAATACAAAATAAAACGATACCTTGTCCAAAAAAACGACAATTCTAGGCAGAATTATTTTGAAATCAACTGTTTGTAAAAGTTAATACCTGTTAAAAATGCAGGATTTTATAGATCATCTCCATCAGCAGTTCCTCGTCAGGAGCCTCGCTATCCACCCCCTTCGACTTCACATCATACTCTCTCAACACCGAAATAATTTTCCTCACCTGGGCCAGCGAATAACGGCTGGCATAACGTCGATTGATATCCATCACATAGGGATTGATCTTGCCGTAAACTCGTTCCAGATTTTCGGGTGAATTGTCTGGCAACAGCATATAAGCCAGCATCTTACTATAGAAGTTATACAATACCGCAATGGTTTTCACATTGGGGTTCTCCTTCATGTTGTGGGCAAAGTTGATGCAGATTTTAAAAGCTTTGTCGGCATTACGTTCACCCAGGGCATTCTGAAGTTCGAAGATATTATATTCCTTGCTGATACCGATATTTTTCTCAATAATCTCAGGGGTGATTTCCGAACCTTCGGGCAGAATGATTTTCAGCTTTTTGAACTCATTGTCGATACGTGTCAGGTCGTTGCCTATATGCTCGGCTATGATACCTGCTGCCTGAGGATTGAGTTTGAAATGATGCTCGGCTGCCTGCTTCTGCACCCATCCTGCCAGCTGGTAGTCCTTTACTGGCTCGGAAGTAAATATCACCGTCGATTTGTCGCAGCCCTTATACTGGGCAGCTTTCAGTTTGCCGTATTTGTAACAAATCACCAAGATGGTTGACGGTTGTGGATGGGCAAAATAAGAAGTCAGCAGGTCGAATTTCGACAAATCCTTGGCTTCTTTGAGAATTACCACTCTGTAATCGCCACCAAACGAAAACTGCTTGGCGTTGGCCACCACCTCGTCGGGGTTGGTGTCACGCCCATACAGCACCACCTGATTAAAGTCGCGTTCTGCCTCCGGCAGGGCGTTGTTTTCTATATAGTCAGAAATGCAGTCAATATAAAAAGGTTCCTCGCCCATCAACAGATAGACTGGAGCAAACTTGCCGCTTTTCAGCTGGCTCATCACATCTTCAAACTTTGCAGCCATACCTATGATAGATTATTCGTAATAGTCAAACTTCAGATGTTTCACCGTAGTACCCTTGTTAATCAGCTGCTTCAGCGAGTCAATGCCAATTTGCAAATGCTGCATGGCAAAGTTGGCGTTCACTTCCCTGTCGCTTTTTTCGGTCTTGATGCCATCAGGCATAGCAGGCTGGTCCGACACCAGTAGCAAGGCGCCTGTAGGAATGCGGTTATAGAAGCCTACTGAAAAGAGTGTGGCTGTTTCCATATCCACAGCGGTTACCCTGATGCGCTTCAGATAGTCCTTAAATTGATCATCCTGCTCCCATACTCGACGGTTGGTGGTATATACCGTTCCGGTCCAGTAATCGCGACCATAGTCGCGAATAGTCGACGAGATAGCTTTCTCCAGGTTAAATGCCGGCAAAGAGGGCACTTCCGGAGGAAAATAGTCGTTAGAGGTTCCCTCTCCTCTAACAGCGGCAATGGGCAGTAGCAGTTCACCTATGCCAATATACGGTTTCAGTCCTCCACATTTTCCCAGAAAGAGCACCGCCTTGGGCATCACCGCCGTCAACAGGTCCATAATGGTGGCCGCCATCGGACTTCCCATCGAAAAATTAATGATGGTAATGTCGTCTTTCGTGGCACTTTGCATAGGGCGGTCCTCCCCATGAATCCTCACGTCCATCAGCTCTGAGAAATTCTCAATATAGTTCTTAAAGTTCGTCAGTATGATATACTTGCCAAATTTTTCCAAAGGTGTTCCCGTGTATCTGGGCAACCAATTGGCTACAATTTCTGCTTTGTCCATTTTTCTCGTTTTTTTTCGAAGCAAAAATACAAAAAACAATTCAACAATTCAACAGTTCAACAAATTTACGTATTTTTGCATTTTTAACTCATCGTATGAAACGAGCTATTGGTTTCTTCCTTTTTCTGATGTTCCTGCTGGCAGGATGTGCCAAGATTGTACTCCCTGTAGGCGGTCCCAAAGACACCACTCCTCCTAAAGTGGTTAAAGAAATTCCTGCCAACCACTCTACCTTGTTCAATAGCAAGTCTATCAAAATTACCTTCAACGAGTTTGTCGAACTCAACAATCCCTCCAAAACCGTCATTGTCTCCCCTCCCCTCAACAAGAATCCAGAACTGGAAATCTTGGGTAAATCAGTGGTCATCAAGCTGCCCGACTCCCTCCGCAGCAATACCACCTACAGCATAGTACTGGCCGAAACTATCAAAGACTATCACGAAGGCAACCCGCTGCCAATCTATACCTACGATTTCTCCACTGGTACCCATATCGACTCTTTTATGATTAACGGTAAGGTGAAAGACGCCGTTAGCCTCGATGCCGCCAAAGACGTGTATGTCTTCCTCTACGAGCAGGATATCGACTCACTGCCCTATAGCGTCCGTCCCACTTATCTCACTAAGACCAAAAACAACGGTGAGTTTATCTTTACTTGCATTCGCCCTGGTCGCTACAAAGTATTCGCCCTCAACGATATCAACAGCAACCTGATTTACGATCTACCCAACGAGGGTATCGCTTTCTGCGACACCTTGGTAGAGGCCGTCGTCCAGACCAAAGATACCTCATCTGCCACCGATAGCCAGCAGAGAACCACTGCTCGAGGTGCTTCCTCCGAGAGCAATTATATGGTAAAGATGGCCCTCTTTACCGAACGCGACACCAACCAGGTGCTTTCCAAATACATCAATAAGATTGAGAATATCTATATTTACCCTTATAAGACCGACTTCAGCAGCTTCTCGGCCCGCTTCCTGGGGGGACAGGAACTGCAATACTTCCAGCAGATTGCCAAAACACGTGACACCGTTAGTTGGTATCTCAAAGAACCTATTACCGATACTGCTCTCTACGAGTTTACTACTGATGGACATCACCTCGACACCGTCAAACTCATGCCTTTCAAGAAAAGCAAACAGGGTAGCACCGGACGTGGCCGAAAAGACCAGACAAAAGCCAAACTCAGCGTCAACATTACCAATAAGGAAAACATCTACCAGCCACTCACCTTGCAATTCTCTTACCCCGTCAAAAGTTGCACCTTCGATCTCATGATATGCAAACTGTTGCAAAGCGGCAACGATACGGTCATCAAAACCTATACTCTACCCGACACCTTTCTACTCAGCTACCCCATTGATCATCGCTTTGAAGAGAAACTGCCATATAGCATCTTCATCCGCGACTCGGTGTTTTGGGGTTATAACGGACTCACCAACGATACTATTAAACAACGCTTCACCACTAAAACCGAGAAAGACTACGGCAACCTGCAAGTCAACTATAGCATTGCCGATCCCTCGTGTCAATATCTGGTTTATCTGCTCAACGGCAAAGGAACGATACTGCAATGCGACATCATCAGCAGCAATCATACCATCAGCTATATGCATCTCGAACCTGGAAACTACAAAATCAAAGTAGTGAAAGACCGCAACAACAATGGTCGCTGGGACACTGGCAACTACCATGAAAAAATCCAGCCCGAGGAAATATTCTTCTTCGACAAGCCCATCAGCATCCGCGGTTACTGGGATATCGAAGAAGACTTCGAACTAAAGTAATAATCTATAATGCCTGACGTATCCTCAGCAACTTCACCAACAACTCATGAAGCTGGCCAAGAGGAAGCATATTGGCACCATCGGAAAGAGCCTTCGACGGCTCGGGATGTGTTTCGAGGAAAAGTCCATCATAGCCTACCGCAATAGCGGCTTTAGCCAACGTTTCTATCAGATCGGGACGGCCACCAGTAACACCCTGCGACTGATTGGGCTGCTGCAACGAGTGGGTGGCATCGAATACCACCGGACAGGCATTCTCTTTTAAAGCCTTGATGCCCCTGAAGTCAACCACCAAGTCGGTATAGCCGAAAGTGGTGCCCCGCTCGGTAAGCAACACCTGATCATTGCCAGCCTGGCGCACCTTCTGCACCGCAAAGCGCATGGCTTCGGGCGACATGAACTGTCCCTTTTTGATGTTGACCACCTTGCCGGTTTTGGCAGCCGCTACCAACAGGTCGGTCTGCCGACAGAGAAAAGCCGGTATCTGCAACACATCGGCCACCTGGGCAGCCCATGCCGCCTCGGCTTCGGTGTGGATGTCGGTCACAATAGGCAGGTCGAACTCAGCTTTCACCTTGGCCAACACCGCCAACGCCTGCTCGTTGCCGATGCCCGTAAACGAACTGAGCGACGAACGGTTGGCTTTCTTATAAGAAGCCTTGAAATAAAAGGGAATCTCAAGTTCTTCGCATATTTTCTTGATTTCGTAGGCGATGGAGAGGGTGATGGACTCTCCTTCAACCACACAGGGACCAGCAATGAGGAAAAATGGGGTATTCATGGGGTTCAGGTTTCAAGTTTAAGGGTTCAAGAGTTCAAGAGGTTTAAGGTTAAGGTTAACGTTAAAGTCAGCGTCGAGAGAATTTAGAGGCAAGGTAGAGAAAGATGCTGATGAAGGTGTAGATAATGTCTATCAGCAAGATATAGGGAATGATGTCTTTTTCTTTGAGTTTGGCAGCAGAGAAGCCAAAGACAAGGTATTGGCATAGGGTTTTGAAAGCAAAAACCGACACGGTGGCAATAAGGAGGGGCAAAACATACACAGAATAGGCAATGCTGAGTCCAAAAAAAACAAAGAACAGCAAATTGAGGGTACTATAGGCTCCCAACAAAAAACGAACGCCCTGTTTGTAGAAGGGACGGGTACTGAGATAGCCTTTCTTCTCTTTAAACCAGCGTCGGAAGTTGACCTTGGGTCGAGCAAAGGTATAAGCCTCTGGGAAATACTCGATATCGACATTCTTGGAGGTGGCGGCACGGCCGATGAAAATGTCATCGTCACCATATTCGATATGATTGTGAGAGGCAAAGCCCCGCTGTTTCATAAAGAGGTCTTTGGTATAGGCCAAGTTCTGTCCTCTGCCCATATAGGTCATGTTGGCCAGCGAATAAGAGAAGTATTGGATGGCGGTCTGCAACGAGTCGAAACGCAACAGGCGGTTGAAAAGGCCCTGCTGTTTCTCAATAGAGCAGTAACCTAACACAATCTGTTTGCCGTTGACAAAATGCTTGGCCATATTCTGCAGCCAGTATGGAGAGGCAGGTACACAGTTGGCATCGGTGAGCACTATCAACTTATGCTTGGCCTCTTTGATGCCGATAGCCAAGGGGAACTTCTTGCCCTTGATGGTGGTGACCGACGAATTGAGGTCAACAAACACCAAATGAGGGTACTGTTTCTGATAATCTTCCACCACCTGGGCGGTTTCGTCGTGAGAGTTATCGCTTACCACAATCACCTCATAGTCGTTGTACTGCTGGGTGAGGATGGCAGGTAGCGTTCTGCTCAAATGATGCGCCTGATCGCACGAAGTTATGACAATTGAGATGGGGTCTTGACGAAAATCTTTGGATTTTTTCGGTTTATGAAAAGCAAAACGGGCAAAAATCAGCCAATAGTACAACAAAAGAAAAAATGCTGTTACTGAGAAACATATCAGAAACAAAAGGGGCGGATTCAAGGGTAGGATTACAAGCATATAACCATTGTTAATATATAGGCACAAAAATATTTTAAAGTTTAGGATTTTTAATGTATTTTTGCCGAAATTTACTAACAAAATGCAGTTTATAATTCAACATAACGATCCTAAAAGCTCTGCCAGAGCAGGTTTGATCCATACCGACCATGGTGACATAGAAACCCCCATTTTCATGCCCGTGGGCACCGTTGGGGCTGTTAAAGCCGTACATATCAAGGATGTGCGCAAGGAAATCAAAGCCCAAATTATTTTGGGAAATACCTATCACCTATATCTGCGACCCGGTATGGAGGTATTGGAGAATGCCGGCGGCCTTCACCGCTTCAACGGTTGGGACCGTCCCATACTGACCGACAGTGGCGGCTATCAGGTATTTTCGCTGAGCGCACGCCGCAAAATCAACGCCGAAGAGGGTGTATGGTTCCAATCGCACATCGACGGTTCGCGCCATCTGTTCAGTCCCGAGAAGGTGATGGACATCGAGCGAAGCATCGGTGCCGACATTGTGATGGCCTTTGACGAGTGTACCCCCTACCCTTGTGATTTCGCCTACGCCGAGCAGTCTATGAAGATTACCCATGGCTGGCTAGAGCGCTGCTGCAAGCGTTTCGATGAGACCGAACCCAAATATGGCTACTCACAAACGCTGTTTCCCATTGTGCAGGGTAGCGTTTTCCCCGAGCTGCGCAAGCGCTCGGCCGAGTTCATCAGCTCGATGAATCGCGAAGGCAACGCCATCGGCGGAGTTTCGGTAGGCGAGCCCACCGACCTGATCTACGAAATCACCGAGCTATGCTGCCAGCTGCTGCCCAAAGACAAACCGCGCTACCTAATGGGCGTAGGCACACCCGCCAACATCATCGAAGGGATCGGCATGGGAGTGGACATGTTCGACTGCGTGATGCCCACCCGAAACGGCCGAAACGGCATGATCTTCACCTGGGATGGCATCCTGAACATGCGCAACGAGAAGTGGAAGAACGACTTCACCCCCATCGACAGTAACAGTGAACTGTTTGCCGACCGCGAATACACCCGTGCCTACCTGCGCCACCTGTATGTAGCGGATGAGATACTGGGACCCATGATAGGCAGCATCCACAACCTGCACTTCTATCTAGATTTGGTAAAGACCGCCCGCAAGCACATCATCGATGGCGACTTTGCCAGCTGGAAGAATGAAATCCTGCCAAGAATTTCACAAAGACTGTAAGCAATGATTGTCTGTATCGCTGAAAAGCCAAGTGTGGCAAGGGAGATCGCCAATATACTGGGGGCCAAACAGTCGCACGACGGCTATATCGAGGGCAACGGCTACCAGGTAACCTGGACCTACGGGCATCTGTGTACCTTGAAAGAGCCCCACGATTACACGCCCATGTGGAAGCAATGGTCGCTCAGCAGCCTGCCCATGATACCTCCCCGCTTTGGCATTAAGTTGATAGATAGTCCCTCCATCAAGAAGCAATTCGGCATTATCGAACAGCTGATGCAGAAGGCCGACCGCATTGTAAACTGCGGCGATGCCGGCCAAGAGGGAGAGCTCATTCAACGTTGGGTAATGCAAAAAGCTCGCGCTAACTGTCCCGTGGATCGGCTATGGATTTCATCACTTACCGAAGAGTCTATCCGCGAAGGGTTCAAGCAACTGAAGCCGCAAAACGACTACCAGGCCCTCTATGAGGCAGGACTTTCGCGCGCCATTGGCGACTGGCTTTTAGGCATGAATGCTACCCGCCTCTATACCCTCAAATACGGCAAAGACAGGCAGGTGCTCTCTATCGGCAGGGTGCAGACCCCTACCCTCGCTCTCATCGTCAAACGCTACCACGAAATACAGAACTTCAAACCCAGTGCCTACTGGGTATTATCGACCATCTACCGCAACACCACCTTCACCGCCACCAAAGGCAAGTACCAGTCGGTGGAGGAGGGACAAAATGACCTGCAACGCATCATCGGCAAAGAGTTTACCATTACCGACATCAGCACCAAACAGGGAAAGGAGTCTGCACCTCGACTGTACGACCTCACCTCCCTGCAGGTGGAATGCAACAAGAAATACAGCTACTCGGCAGAGCAAACCCTGCAACTGATTCAAAGCCTCTACGAAAAAAAACTGACCACCTATCCTCGTGTGGATACCACCTACCTCAGCGAGGACATCTACCCCAAATGCCCCGGCATCTTGAAAGGCATCACCTCGTATAGCGCACTGACCGCTCCCCTGTTAGGCAAAAAACTGCCCAAGAGCAAGAAAGTGTTCGACAACAGCAAGGTAAGCGACCACCACGCCATCATCCCCACCGGACTGGAGCCAAAGATGCAACTGTCGGCACAAGAAGCCTGTGTATATGACGAGGTCTGCCGGCGCTTTATAGCGGTTTTCTATCCCGACTGCATTTTTTCCAACACCAATGTCACCGGTATCGTAGAGGACGTTCAGTTCAAAACCACTGGCAAACAGATTCTTGAACCCGGATGGAGAGTGGTAATCAAGCCTGAAGAAAAGGCCAAGAGCAAAAAAGAAGGAGGAGGAGGCGACGACGAGGAAGACGACAACAAGAACGAAGAGCGTGTACTGCCTATGTTTGTCAAAGGCGAACACGGACCGCACGAGCCCACTTTGAGCGAGAAATGGACCAAGCCTCCCAAACCCTATACCGAAGCTACCCTGCTACGCGCCATGGAAACCGCTGGTAAGATGGTGGAAGACGAAAGCCTGCGTGAAGCCATGAAAGAGAATGGCATTGGACGCCCTTCAACCCGCGCCGCCATCATTGAAACACTTTTCAAGCGCAACTACATCAAAAAGATACGCAAAAGTCTGGAACCCACCCCTACCGGCATAGAACTTATCGGTCTCATCCGCAACGAGCTGTTGAAGAGTGCCGAACTGACTGGCATCTGGGAGAAAAAACTGCGACAAATAGAACATCAACAGTACTCTGCCCAGCAATTTATCAACGAACTAAAGCAGATGGTGAGCGAGCTGGTGCTGCAGGTGCTCAGAAGCGTGGACAGTTGATAATTGACAATTGATAATTGATAGTTGACAATTGATAATTGGCAATTTTTCGGGGAAAGATTTCTATTTAACAGCAGATAAGAAATGACAATATAAGACCTTCATTTATTTCCCCCTTTGTTATTATTAATACAACATGTTATAAATAAACACTATACACGCACCTCAACCATTCAAAGAAAATTTCTTAAGCATTGTTTTTTTGTATCGATTTTTTTTGTATTTTTGCACTCCAAATTTTGAAAAACAATTAAATAGTAAAGTATAATGAAAAAAGGTATCCATCCAAAAGAGTATAGAACAGTGGTTTTCAAGGACATGTCCAATGAAATTGCTTTCATGACCAAGTCAACTGTAGCAACAAAAGACACCATTGTTTGGGAAGACGGCAAGGAATATCCCTTGGTTAAGTTAGAAATCTCCAACACTTCACACCCCTTCTTCACAGGTAAGATGAAGTTGGTTGACACCGCCGGTCGTGTGGATAAATTCCGCAGCAAATACGGTAACTTCGGTAAGAAGAACTAAGGGTAAAGAACCAAGAGTAAAAAACATCTATCAGCAAATTAGCACTCCACTAATTTGCTGATTTTTTTGTATCTTTGCCGACCCAAAATTATATAAAATATTGTATGGACGAAATATCTTTTATTAACGATTTTATCAATAGCGAATCCAATTTTATACCACTCTTTAGCGCTGACGATGAGGAGACTCTGAAAAACACACAGACTCCCGACACCGTGCCTTTGCTACCTCTGCGCAATACAGTATTGTTTCCTGGCATGGTGATTCCCATTACCGTGGGCCGCAACAAATCCATCAGACTCGCCCAAGAGTACGGCCGTACCAACGAGCCTATCGGAGTGGTAACTCAGCGAGACAACGATGTGGAGGATCCTACCCTAGAGGACATCTATTCGGTGGGCACCCTTGCTCACATAGTGCGCTACCTTGCGATGCCAGACGGCAGCGTAACTATCATTGTACGAGGCCTGAAGCGCATTATCATCACAGAGTTGGTTCAAACCGAGCCCTATTACAAAGCAGCAGTGGCTAATTTCCCAACCAATGACTACGACCCTGCTGTTACCCGCAAGCGCAACTTCAATGCCCTGATCAGCTCTATCAGAGACACCGCCATCTCGATGATTAAAAAGTCGCCCCAGCTGCCGCCGGAGACCAGCTTCGCCATCCGCAACATCGATAGCCCTAATTTCCTTTTGGGCTTTGTGGCCACCAACCTGTCTGTCACCGTGGAAGAGAAACAGAACATCTTGGAGATAGCCGACATTGAAGAGCGTGCCAAACTCATCCTGAAACTACTGCACAACGACTTGCAAATGCTGGAACTGAAAAATCAAATCCAGTACAAGTCACAGCAGGAACTGAACAAACAGCAGCGTGAGTATTTCCTGAACCAACAGATGAAAACTATCCAGCAGGAGCTGGGAGGCTCACCAAGCGACAAGGATATTAGCGAGCTTGAGAAGAAAGCAGCCAAAAAGAAATGGGATAAGGAAACCAAAAAGCTGTTTGAAAAAGAGTTGGAGAAACTTCGCCGTTCCAACTCCATGTCGCCCGACTACTCGGTGCAACTCAATTATTTGGAATTGTTTGTAGACCTTCCCTGGAATGAATACAGCGAAGACAACTTTAACCTGGAACGCGCCCACAAGATACTGGACCGCGACCACTTTGGTCTGGACAAGGTGAAAGAGCGTATCATAGAATATCTGGCCGTATTGAAACTGAAAGGCGACATGAAATCGCCTATTCTGTGCCTGGCCGGCCCTCCAGGGGTTGGCAAGACCTCATTGGGACACTCGATTGCCGATGCCCTTGGCCGCCAATACATCCGCATGTCGCTGGGTGGTCTGCACGATGAGGCCGAAATACGCGGACACCGCAAGACCTATATCGGTGCTATGCCCGGCCGTGTGATTCAAAACATGCGCAAAGCCGGCTATTCCAACCCTGTTTTCGTACTAGACGAAATAGACAAGGTAACTGGAATGACGGTGCAAGGCGACCCGTCGGCAGCCCTGTTGGAACTGCTCGACCCAGAGCAAAACAACCAATTCTACGACAACTACTTGGAGACCACCTTCGACCTGTCAAGAGTGCTCTTCATTGCTACCGCTAATAACCTGGGCAACATCCACCCCGCCCTGCTCGACCGTATGGAAATCATCGACATCCCCGGTTACCTGTTGGAAGAGAAAATTCAGATTGCCAAAAAGCACCTCATCCCCAAACAGTTGAAAGAGCACGGCATCAAAAAGACCGACTTGTCGTTCTCAGACAAGATTATCGAACAGATTATCACCGAATATACCCGCGAATCAGGTGTACGACTCTTGGAGAAGACCATCGCCCGAATTATCAGAAAGAGAGCGGCCCAACTAGTGAAGACCGGCAGCATGGAGAAGAAAATAAGTGCCAGCGACTTACAAGAACTGCTGGGATCACCCATCTTCCAGAAAGAGAAATCTTTCAACAACGACTGTCCCGGTGTGGCTACAGGTCTTGCCTGGACTGCCGTCGGTGGCGAGATACTCTTTGTGGAAGCCATCACCAGTCCCGGCAAAGGCGGACTGACGATGACCGGCAATCTGGGAGATGTGATGAAAGAATCGGCTACCATTGCCTACGAATACCTCAAAGCCCATGCCGCCGAATATGGTATCAGCGACGAGACTTTCGAAAAGCAGAAAATCCATGTGCATGTGCCCGAAGGTGCCACCCCAAAAGATGGCCCCTCCGCCGGTATCACCCTGCTCACCGCCATGATTTCCGCCTATACCGGCCGTAAGGTGCGCAACAAAATAGCGATGACCGGTGAAATCACCCTCCGAGGAAAACTGCTCCCTGTGGGCGGCATCAAAGAGAAAATCCTCGCTGCCAAACGCTCTGGCATCTACGACATTGTACTTTCTTCAGATAACAAGAAAGACATTGACGACATCAAAGAGAACTTCATCGATGGCATGAGATTCCATTATTTCGACTCAATGAAAGAGGCGTTGAAATACACGGTGGACTAACAAATGTGTTAATTAATTGACACATTAGCATTTTGACACATTGGCACATTAAAAAAATGTATATCTTTGTACTTTCAAAACAAGACAAATAAATTATTGATTGTGAAAAGATTACATTTTATCGTAGGACTATTTTTGCTGGTTACTCTACCCTTTTTTGCCAATTCGCAGACCACAGACAGCACTAAGAAGAAAATCAAACACAGCTTCACCACCTTTCATTTGGAGGCGCGTGCCTCGTTGGACTATCTGGGTACCTACCAGTGGACAAACTCCGACAACCCCATGCGCTATCATATTGATGAAACCGGCTGGAATAACAACTATGGTTTCCATGGAGAATATTTCAACTTTTTGTTAGGCGGCGACATCGGAGAACATATCTCCTACTTCATTCGTCAGCGTATTATCGCAAGACCCGGCTCAGTCAACTTTTTCGACAACACCGACTTTCTTTACATCCAATATAAGTTCAACGATCATTGGGCTATACGCTTGGGTAAGGAAGCTTTATACATAGGTGGATTCGAATATGACGCAGCCCCTATCGATGTTTATTTCTACACCCATTTCTGGGGCGAAATCTATTGCTTCCAACTGGGTGCGTCAGTCTCTTATACCGACAAAGAGAAAAAGAACAAAATTGTATTCCAGTTTGCCAACTCGCCTTACATACACTATGCCGGTGTGGGTAACGAATGGAAGAAGGGACTCTTTTCCTATAATTTATTCTGGAATGGCAACTACGGCCCCTTCTCCACCTTGTATTCTATCAACCTGATGGAATACGAACGCGGCTCGTTTGTCAACTATATCTCATTGGGCAACCAACTCTCGTTCGACAAATGGTCTATCTATATAGACTACATGAACAGAGCCTCCGACTTCAAACATTTCTTCAGCGATTTTACCGTGGTGGGCCGACTGGACTGGCATGTAAGCCCCAGTGTCAATCTGTTTGCTAAAGGTGGTTACGACCAGAACTTTGCGGAAGACATCACCGCTGACCCTGTGAAAGATGCCATGATGTTGCCGGGCCACAACTACCATTTCTACGGCATTGGTATGGAGTTCCGCCCCAACAAATACCGCGACCTGCGTATCCACGCTTTTGTGGCCAACCAGGTGATGCACAACCCCAGCTATATGCAATATAATATCCCCGAAGCAGGACAGGGAACCCTGCAGGTGTGCGTGGGCGCATCATGGAAAATCAACATCTTGAATTATTTACCCGATAGATTAAAATAAAAGCAATATGGCTCCTTTCAATTTCAGAAACAATAATATTCTTCATCAGATTTATAGGGTCTCCAGGAATAATGTGATGCATTATTTGTATAGAGCCTACCGCCGTACCCACGAGCTGGTCATCTTTTTGATCATCTTCTTCGGCTTTTTCATCGGCTTGTCTATCCCTATGGGTCTGCCGAATATGCTGAACACCTTCATGAATACAGCTTATCATTTGCTGCTCGAAACTGTATTCTACATCATGGCCATCACCGTCATGACCGGTGCCATCAGCAAGTTGTTTGTGGAATTCGGTGTGGTTGTGTTGTTGGAAAGGATGCTGAAGCCACTGATGAAGCCGCTCTACAACCTGCCGGGCGTAGCCTCTTTGGGAGCAGTGATGACCTTCTTGAGCGACAATCCCGCCATCATCACCCTGTCAAAAGACAAAACTTTCAGCCGATATTTCAAGCAATACCAAATTGCATCGTTGACCAATTTCGGCACCTCATTTGGCATGGGTTTGGTGGTTGTAGCCTTTATGACTGGTCGCGGTTATGGTAACGGTGCTTTGGTAGGGTTGGCTGGTGCCTTTATTGGCAGTATTGTCTCCACCCGTATGATGCAATACCTCACCTTGAAATCCTACCCGGAATTAGACTCTCCCATGCCCGGAATAGACAATGAGCCCACTGAAGAACTCGAAAACATTCAAGCTGCTCCAGTGGCTATGGAAGAAGAAAAGAAAGGCCCGTTTTTGCGTACCCTCAACGCCATGCTGGACGGTGGTAAGAGTGGTGTAGAAATCGGTTTGTCCATTATCCCCGGTGTACTGATTATCTCTACCATTGTAATGATGACCACTTTCAGTGCTCCTGCCGATGGCGTTTACACCGGTTCAGCCTACGAGGGTGTGCCCGTATTACCGTGGCTGGCCTCCAAGATAGACTTCGTCTTCCAATGGTTGTTTGGTTTCGACCATCCTGAGTTGATTGCTTTCCCAATTACTGCTTTAGGTGCTGTGGGTGCCGCCATCGGTTTGATTCCTGCTTTTGATGCCTCCGGACTCATCAACGCCAACGCTATTGCCGTATTCACCGCAATGGGTATGTGCTGGAGCGGCTTCTTGAGCACCCATACCGGCATGTTAGATTCTCTCGGTTATCGTCAGCTGATTTCCAAAGCTATCGCCTCTCATACAGTAGGCGGCCTTATTGCAGGTATCTCTGCTCACTGGTTGTTTGTACTGATATCGCTGATTTAGGTTCCAAGTCCCAGGTTCCAGGCTCCAGGCTCCAGGCTCCAGGTTCCAAGTTCCAAGTTCCAAGTTCCAGGTTTCAGGTATTAGGTATTAGGAGTTATAGGAACTGAGAATCTGTTTCACAGTTTGTACTATGCGTTCAGGAGAAATGCGGGTAAGGCAACGGTAGTCGCCATAGCGGCAGGGCTTGTTGCCATAAATACTACACGGACGGCAAGGAAGGTCTTCCTGTATCACTTGTTCCATCGACTGGCCCCAACCCAAAAAACCACCCAAAGGATGCGTAGCTCCCCAAATGCTTACCACGGGTACTCCTGCCAACGAAGCCAAATGCATATTGCCGCTATCCATTGACAACACCAGCTGCAAACGACTCATCAATCTCAGTTCTTCGCCCATATCAGCCAAACTGCCTACCACAGATTTCACATTCTCGTACTTCTGTTCCCATTGCTCCATCAAGGCTTTCTCTTCCGCACCGGCACCAAACAAATAAATAGACGTCTGGTGGGACAGTTGCTCCACCACCCGTTCCATTTGGTCCAAGGGATATATCTTTCCTTGATGGGCAGCAAAAGGAGCGACCCCTATAGCCTGCATTTTCTGTATATTTTCTCCCGCAAAGAGCGAAAAAGGCTGATGCCAGTCAATTTCAACGGGGAAACCCAACTCTGACAGCACCTGCTGATAACCCTCAAAAGAAGTGCGCTGCTGGGTTTTCTCAGCCGCTTTGATGAATCTTTTTCTCCGACGGCGCTCTTTATTAAAATAGGCCGTAGGCACTCCATCTAGTCTGAAGAAACTTCTGAGGCAGATAGTCCTTAATACATTATGAAAATCGGCTATCGCTGTAGGTTGTAAGTCCTTCAGCTCTTTATACAGCCTATGTATTCCTGACACGCCTTTGTAATTCTTGAGGTTGACTCCAACGAAAGACACATTCTGCGGAAGCATGCACATCACAGGACCCACATACGGGCGACTTACCACGGTAATATGCAGTTCTGGATATTGGCGGGCCAGCGCGTCAATTACCGGCACCGACATCAAAATGTCGCCTAAAGCAGAGAACCTAAGAATTAGCAGATGCGGCTTCACTTTTTACCGTATAGAATAGGATTGGTACTGGGGTCGTTATACATCTTCATCTGCTTGTAGACACGCATATACTTACGACCCGCCTCAAAGTCAGCCAACAACTGGTCGATAGCAGTACTCAAGTCCACTTGTTGCTGCAACAACACTTCCAGTTTTTGGCGACATATTTCCCGATGTGCTTCGGTGGCATCCTTTCGTTCCACTTGTTCTCGCATGTGGTATATCTTTAGAGCCAGAATACTCAGACGGTCAACAGCCCAAGCGGGACTCTCAGTATTGATAGTGGCATTATCAGCCACCTTTACCTCATGGTATTGGGTGTAAAAATAGCTGTCGATAGTCTCCACCAAATCAGTACGTTCCTGATTACTGCGGTCAATACGGCGCTTAATGGCCAGCGCTTCTACTGGGTCAATCTGCGGGTCGCGGATAATATCTTCAAGATGCCATTGCACCGTATCAATCCAACATTTCTGATACAGGTCGGCTTCGATGCCTCCTGCAGGATATGGATTCTGTAGTGGTGCATCCACATCATCTGTCTGATGGTATGCTTTGATAACCTGTTCAAATATGGGATTGGCCAATGCTGTAAATGTCATATACACTAATTTTCTTGGGTTCACAAATAAAAAAGCAAAATTACAAATAAAAACGACATCTCGTATAAAAAATTACCGTACCTTTGCAACAAATTTTTCAACTCATGGTTTCTGTTCATATTCAAAACACCAATAAAAACTTAACCATCCCCTTTGGGACGACCATACAACAGCTGGCAAAAGAGGAAAATATCCATCTGGCATACCCCATCATGGGGGCATTAATCAATAACAAAGTGCGCGAATGCGCCTACCGCATTCACAAACCTTGCATCGTTCAGTTTTTCGACATGACCTCCACCTACGGTCACCGGATGTACACCCGCTCCGTCTATTTCATCCTCTACAAAGCCGTCAAAGATGTTCTTCCCAAACAGGTAAAGCTCAAGATTCTTCATTCCATTTCCGGTGGAAAATATTGCGAACTGGACAATCTGGACCAACCTTTAGACCAACATCTGGTCAGCATGCTGTACAAACGTATGCACGAGATTGTGGAAAGCAACATCCCTTTCGAAAGGATGGAACTACCTTCTGCAGAAGCCGTGCAACTATTCAAGGAGGAAGGACTTGAGGACAAATATGAGCTACTTCGCCACCGCTCACGCATCTATACCTCTATTTATAAGTTAGGAGATGCCATCAACTATTACTTCGGCAATTTAGCTCCCTCTACTGGCGTTATTCATCTGTTTGGCTTGGAGTTATACGAATCAGGGCTATTGCTGAAAGTACCCCAACCCCTGCACCCTACTACCCTTTCTCACACACATCGAGTGCCCAAGTTATTCTCTGTCTATCAGGATTACAAAAAATGGGCCAACACCATAGGAATCCCTTGCGTTTACAATGTGAACAAAAAAATAGCAGAGGGTAAAATCCAGGATACAATTCTTATTACTGAAGCCTATCACGAAAAGCTGTTAGCCAAGATTGCCGACCAGATTCACGAACGGGAAGCCAAAGTGGTGCTGATTAGTGGCCCCTCAAGCTCTGGCAAAACAACCACCTGCAAACGTCTGTCAGTACAGTTGGGCATTTTGGGTTACGACCCCGTGCAGATTTCTGTGGATGATTTCTTTGTAGAACGTGAGGAAACTCCCAAGGACGAAAAGGGAGAATACGACTTCGAGTCTATTGATGCCATCGATCTTAAGCTTTTCAACGACACCTTGAACCGACTGCTTCAAGGCGAAGAGGTACCGCTTCCCACCTTCGATTTCTCTCTCGGAAAAAAAGTATGGAAAGGCAATACCATCCAGCTGAAACAGAACTCCATGCTGGTCATTGAAGGCATCCACTGCCTGAATCCGCGACTGACCGAGCAGATTGACGACAGTATCAAATTCAAGCTGTTTGTATCTGCCCTCACCTGTATCTCCATCGACCAGCAGAACCCCATTCCCACAACAGACAACCGACTGATACGAAGAATTATACGTGACTACAATTACCGAGGATATTCCGCTCAGGAAACCATTAGCCGCTGGCCCAGCGTGCGTCGAGGCGAAAACCGCAACATTTTCCCCTTCCAAGAGAATGCCGATGCCATGTTCAACACCTCACTGATCTGCGAGATGGGCGTGCTGAAAAAATATGCCATTCCCATTCTGGCAGCCGTTCCCGAAAATTGCGAGGAATTTGCCGAAGCCTACCGTCTGTTGAAATTCTTGTCTTATTTCAGGGTGATTCCAGAAAACAACATTCCCGGCACCTCTATCTTGCGTGAGTTTGTAGGCGGAAGCAAATTCAAATACTAAGCCCCTATATTCTCCAAATGCTTTTCAACTCGATAGAATTTCTGATTTTCTTCCCGGTAGTCACCCTACTCTTTTACCTGCTACCGCATAAGTTCCGCTGGATACTACTCTTGGGGGCCAGCTGTTTCTTCTACATGTGGTTCATTCCCAAGTATATTCTCATCCTGCTCATCACCATTGTCATCGACTATTCCGCCGGTATTCTCATTTTCAAGTGGAAAGACTCTCCTTCCAAAAAGAAAACCTGTCTGGTAATCAGCATCATTTCCACCTGTGCAGTTCTGTTCATATTCAAATACCTCAATTTTGTCAGCGCCAACCTGGTTGCTCTTGCCCAGCATTTCGGCTGGGAGCATCCGCAGCAGGTGCTCCATATCGCTCTTCCCATTGGCCTCTCGTTCCATACTTTCCAAAGTCTAAGCTATGTCATCGAGGTCTACCGGGGCAAGCAGAATGCCGAACGTCATTTCGGCTACTACGCCCTGTATGTCATGTTCTATCCGCAACTGGTCACCGGTCCCATCGAGCGTCCTCAAAACCTGCTTACCCAGCTGCACCGTGAGAAGAAACTACAATATGACAATATTGCCAACGGACTGAGACTCATCCTGTTCGGCCTATTCCTAAAGATGGTGGTGGCCGACAATCTGGGCGCCTACGTGGACCTGATTTACGAAGACCCTCACGCCTACAGTAGTGCGGATATTCTTCTAGGAATGCTCTTCTACTCGTTTCAGATTTACGGTGACTTCTTTGGTTACTCTTCCATCGCTTTGGGTTGTGCACTGACAATGGGTTATACTTTGATTGACAACTTCAGAACACCTTATCTGTCAGACAGCATCCAGGAATTCTGGCGCAGATGGCACATCTCCCTCTCCACCTGGTTTCGTGATTACCTCTATATCCCTCTCGGCGGCAACCGCGTTCCTATCCCCCGATGGGTTCTCAACACGCTGATAGTCTTCACCGTATGTGGCATCTGGCACGGTGCCAACTGGACTTTCATGATATGGGGATTCGCTTACGGAGTATTGCTTTGTTTGGAAAGGCCACTCCGCAACCTGCATCTTTCCGACCGTATCAACAGTAAAGTCGGAAAAGTCCTACTCAAAACACTCAACATCCTCAAAACCTTCATCATCGTCACCCTCTTATGGAGTGTGTTCCGCGCCCCCTCTTTCAACAGCCTTTACCAACTGTTTTCCGCACTATACCACAACCTCACACTACCCATGCAACTGCATATCAGCACTATTGCCTGGATTGCACTTGGTGCATTTGTCCTATTAGACCTGCTGATTCGCAATAGCCGCTTTGATGTTTGGTGCAGCCAAAAATCGGGCTTCGTGCGCTGGCTTATCTATGCCTTCCTCATTTTCGGCATCACCGTTTTCTCGTCCGTCCAACAATATCCGTTCATCTATTTTCAATTCTAATGAAAAACAACACTAAAAACACACTTCGTAAGATGGGAATGAAACTGTTGCTCCTGACAGCGGTGTTGGTGCTATTGGACGTGCTGTATTACTACACTTTCTATCCCAAAGACCTAGAGGAGCATTGCTCGCTGATGAGTCTGTCGCAAAAGGCGATTCAAGACAATTATGACATCGTCTATCTAGGTGAATCTTCCAACCATGCATATAGCGAACAAGATAGTGACCGACGTGCTATTTGCGTAATGCTTGATAGTCTTTTGCCTGCCTATAAAGTGGGCAACCTGGGAAAAGCCGCTTGCCATGCAAGCATCTATTACGATATTCTACGAAACATACCTCATGAAAATACAGTTAAAGCAGCCGTTGTTACCGTCAACATGCGTTCTTTCTCTAGCGAATGGATTTATTCGAGACTGGAAATAGCCTTGCGGAAAGAACAAGTGATGATGAAAAAGGCTCCTGCTCTGTACAAGCGCATGCTGTTGGCTTTCAAAGCCTATCCTCATTGGACCGAAGAAGAAAGGGAAAAGAAAGTACTGAGAGGTATAAAGCAACAAACGTTCAGCATCCCCAACTGCCCTTATCACAATGCCTCCGAATGGGACCGCGCGGTGGGTAAAAGTGGAATGCTGTATAACGGCACCTACCCATCTTCTGACACGATTATCCTAGCCTGCCACTATATTAAAGATTTTGCTTATCAGCTGGACGAGAAAAATCCCCGAATCAAGGATTTTGATAAAATTGCCCAACTGTGCCAGAAAAGAGGATGGCTTTTAGTGCTCAACATCGTTGCCGACAATATGGATCAGATACAGGCTCTTGTGGGTCCAGAGTTGCCTTGGTTGATGAATCAGAATGCCGAATACATCACTAAACGATATGAAAAACAGGGTGTTATCATTGTCAACAACCTCAACGAGGTACGCGATGCTGATTTCTTCGAACGTGATTTCCCAACCGAACATTACACCCAAAACGGCCGGCTGACTATAGCCCGCAATATTGCCGAAAAATTTTCTTGCTTATTTGAAAAATAAATCGTACATTTGCACCCTTATTGCATTATTGTATATTATTATTCAAAAACAGCATAATTATGGATAAGTTTATTACTGTAGATGAAGCCGTTGCAAAAATCAAAAGCGGCATGACATTAATGATTGGCGGTTTCTTGGCTGCCGGAACACCCAACAAAATTGTTGAAGCATTGTCAAAAACTGATGTCAAAGACTTGACCATCATCGCCAACGACACTGCCTATCCCGACAAAGGTATCGGTTTGCTGATTACCAACAAGCAGGTGAAGAAAGTCATCGCTTCCCACATTGGTACCAACCCCAACACCATCCAGCAACTCAACGACAAAGAACTGATCGTTGAATTCTCACCCCAGGGTACTCTGGCTGAACGTATCCGTTGCGGCGGCGCAGGCCTGGGCGGCGTACTGACTCCCACCGGTATCGGTACCGTTGTGGAAGAAGGCAAACAGAAACTTACCATCGATGGCAAAGAATATCTGCTTGAGAAACCCTTACATGCTGACATCGCCCTCATCGGTGCCAACATCGCCGACGAAAGCGGCAACCTGATTTACAAAGGCACTACCCAGAACTTCAACCCTATGATGGCAACCGCTGCCGACTTGGTAATCGCTGAAGCTCAGGAAGTGGTGAAAACCGGCGACATCCCCATGGAGAATGTCCACACCCCCGGTATCTATGTAAACTATCTCGTAAGAGGATAAAATCGGAAGAATGCAGAATCACTCGCTTCGCTCGTATAGTTCCCCTTCTGTTAGAAGGGGTGCCCGAAGGGCGGGGTAGTGACGCAAATATCTTAAATTCATAATTAAAATCAGCAACACTATGGAATACAGAACAAAGATAAGACTGCGCATGAGCGCAAAAGATGCCCACTACGGTGGCAATTTGGTTGACGGTGCTCACATGGTTCACCTTTTCGGTGACGTGGCTACCGAACTTTTGATTATGCGTGACGGCGACGAAGGCCTGTTCTGCGCATACGACATGATTGAATTCAAAGCCCCTGTCTATGCAGGCGATTTCATCGAAGCAGAAGGCTGGATCGACCGTGAAGGCAACACCTCTCGCCACATGATGTTTGAGGCCCGTAAGGTGGCTGTCGCTCGTCCCGACATTTCTCCCTCCGCCGCCGACGAACTGGATGAACCAATCCTAGTTTGCCGCGCCTCCGGCACTTGCGTAACCCCCAAGGATTGCCAACGTAAATAGTCCCGCCGGATATAGTAATCAACAACGAAATAAAGAAACAATTCAACAATGGATAAACTGATCATTACTGCCGCTATCTGCGGCGCAGAAGTCACCAAGGAACAGAATCCCAATGTGCCTTATACCGTTGAGGAAATCGTGCGCGAGGCCAAGAGTGCCGTTGATGCCGGTGCTGCTATCGTTCACCTGCATGTCCGCTGGGATGATGGTACTCCTACCCAAGACCGTGGCCGTTTCCAAGAGTGCGAAGAGGCCATCTTGAAAGTTTGCCCCGATGTCATCCTGATTCCTTCAACAGGTGGTGCTGTGGGTATGACTCCCGATGAAAGACTTCAATCAACCGACACCAATCCCCAACCCGAAATGGCTACCCTCGACTGTGGTACCTGCAACTTCGGCGACGAGATTTTCGACAACACCATGCCCACCATGCGCGCTTTTGGTCAACGCATGATGGAACGCGGCATCAAGCCCGAATATGAATGCTTCGAAATGGGTCACCTCGACACTATCCTCAACATGGCCAAGAAGGGTCAGGCTCCTGGTGCTCCCATGCAGTTCAACTTCGTGTTGGGTGTGCCCGGCTGTACCCCCGCCACCGTTGCCAACCTCTGCTGGCTGGTCAACGGCATTCCTGCCGGTTCCACTTGGACTGTCACCGGTGTGGGTCGCCACGCTTTCCCAATGGCCGCTGCTGCCATCGCTATGGGCGGCAACGTACGCGTAGGTTTTGAAGACAACCTCTACCTGTCAAAGGGCGTGCTGGCCAAGTCCAACGGCGAGTTGGTGGCCAAAGTGGTGCGCATCGCCAATGAGCTGGGTCGCCCGATTGCTACCTCAGCTGAAGCAAGAGAAATTTTAGGATTAAAACAAAAATAACGATTATCAACTATGGATTTCAGTTTAACAAAACAAGAACAGCTGTTTTTGCAGATGATTCGCGAGTTCGCCGAAAATGAGGTAAAACCTCTGGCAGCAGAAGTCGACGAGGAAGAAAGATTCCCCATCGAGACCGTCGAAAAAATGGCAAAAATAGGCATCATGGGTATTCCCATTCCGAAACAATATGGCGGACAGGGTGGTACCAACCAGATTTACGGCATGGCCGTTGAAGAGCTGTCACGCGTGTGCGCCACCACCGGCGTTATCGTGTCAGCCCACACCTCTCTCTGTATGAACCCCATCCTGGAATACGGTACAGAAGAGCAGAAACAGAAATATTTACCCAAATTGGCCTCGGGTGAATGGATTGGCGCTTTCGGTCTCACCGAACCCAACGCCGGTACCGACGCTGCCATGCAGCAGACCATGGCAGTGGATGCTGGTGACAAATGGATTCTCAACGGAACAAAGATTTTCATCACCAACGCTTCCTACGCCAACGTGTTCATTGTGATGGCGATGACCGACAAATCACAGGGCACCAGAGGCATCTCCGCTTTCATCGTGGAGAAAGGCTTCAAGGGCTTCTCTATCGGTAAGAAGGAAAAGAAGATGGGTATCCGCGGTTCAGCGACCTGCGAGCTGATTTTCGAGAACTGCGAAGTGCCGAAAGAAAACCTCCTCGGCGAACTGGGCAAGGGCTTCAAGATTGCCATGCAGACCCTCGACGGCGGCCGTATCGGTATCGCTGCTCAGGCGCTCGGTATCGCTCAGGGTGCTATGGATGAAACCATTAAATATACCAAAGAGCGTAAGCAGTTCGGCAAGGCTATCGCCGCCTTCCAGAACACCCAGTTCCAACTGGCCAACCTGGAAACCCGCGTGCAGGCTGCCCGTCTGCTGGTTCGTCAGGCTTCCTACAAGAAAGACATGCACCTGCCCTACTCTGTAGATGCAGCTATGGCTAAACTGTTTGCCGCAGAAACCGCTATGGAAGTCACCACCAAGGCTGTCCAGCTGCACGGTGGCTACGGTTACACCCGCGAATATCCCGTTGAAAGAATGATGCGTGATGCCAAGATTACCGAAATCTATGAAGGAACTTCCGAAGTTCAGCGTATGGTCATCGCCGGTAAATTATTAAAATAGAAGAAAGTTATGAAAATAGTAGTTTGTATAAAACAAGTTCCGGACACCACTGAAATCAAAATTAATCCGGTGACAGGTACCCTTATCCGCGATGGTGTCCCCAGTATTATGAATCCCGATGACAAGGGCGGCTTGGAAATGGCCCTGCGCTTGAAAGACCAGTATGGCGCTGAAGTGACCGTCATCACCATGGGACCTCCTCAGGCCGACGCTATCCTGCGCGAAGCTTTCGCCATGGGCGTTGACAGAGCCATCCTGCTGACCGACCGTGCTTTCGCCGGTGCCGACACCTTGGCTACCTCCAACGCTTTGGCTGGCGCACTGCGCTGCCTCGACTACGACCTCGTAATCGGTGGACGTCAGGCTATCGATGGTGATACCGCTCAGGTAGGACCCGAAATGGCCGAACATCTCGGACTGCCCCAGATTTCCTACGTGACCGGTCTCGAATATGACGGCAACAAGACTCTGACCGTCAAGAAGGAAACCGAAGAGGGTTACCAGATGCTATCTGTAGAGATGCCCTGCGTGCTCACCGTTTTGGCTACCGCCAACAAGGCCCGTTATATGACCGTTTCAGGCATCATGGACGCTTTCGACAAGGAAGTGGAAATCTGGACCGCCAGCAAGATCGACATCGAACCCGAAAAACTCGGTCTCAAAGGCTCACCCACCCGCGTTAAAAAGTCATTCACCAAAGCCCAGAAGGGTGCCGGCGAGACTTTCGAAGTGGATCCCGAAGAAGGTGTCAACATCATCATCAACAAGTTAAAAGAAAAACACATCATCTAATCGCCGTTGTCGGTAATATAAATTGTAATTATTATGGAAAAGACAGATTATAAAAATGTATATGTTTTCGTAGAACAGCGCGACGGCGAAATCCAGTCGGTAGGCTTGGAGTTGCTGGGCAAAGCCCGCGACCTGGCCGCTGCATTGAACGAAAAAGTTGTCGCCATTCTGGCCGGTGATCAGGTGAAACATCACGCCCAGTATCTCATCGAGATGGGTGCCGACGAGGTCATCTGCATGGACGCCCCCGAATTGAAAGACTATCTTACTGAACAATACTCACAGGCCATCTACCAGATGGTACAGAAATTCCAGCCCAGCATCCTGATGTTCGGCGCTACCACCATCGGTCGTGACCTGGCTCCAAGATTGGCCGCCCGTCTGGGCACCGGTCTGACAGCCGACTGTACCAAACTGGAAATCTCCGAAGAAGGAGAGCTGATGATGACCCGTCCCGCTTTCGGTGGCAACCTGATGGCTACCATCATGTGTACCGAGCATCGTCCCCAAATGTCCACCGTTCGCCCCGGTGTGATGCAGAAGATGGAAAAAGACTGCAATCGCAAGGGTACCATCACCGACTTCGCCCCCACTTTCGACAGCAGCAAGTTCAAAGTGAAACTGCTGAAGACCGTGAAGGAAGAAAAGGGTGCTGTGGATATCCAGGCTGCCAAGATCCTGGTTTCCGGTGGTCGTGGTGTGGGTTGCAAGGAAGGTTTCCAGAAACTGCAGGCCCTCGCCGACGTACTGGGAGGTCAGGTTTCCTCATCCCGTGCTATGGTGGATGCCGGCGTCATGCCGCACGACCGTCAGGTGGGACAGACCGGTAAGACCGTACGCCCCAATGTTTATTTCGCTTGCGGTATCTCCGGTGCCATCCAGCACTTGGCCGGTATGGAAGAGTCTGAGTTCATCATCGCCATCAACAAAGACAAGTATGCTCCTATCTTCCAGGTGGCAGACCTTGGTATTGTGGGCGACCTGAACAAGATCATCCCCTTGCTGACCGAGAAATTGGCTAAAAACTGCTAATCCCGCCTCACGATGAATATTGCCGTTGTCGGAGCAGGCGCAGCCGGACTTTTCCTGTCCAGATTGCTTTCTGAAACGGAAAACTGCAATATCCACATCTTCGAAAGAACCGGCAAGCCGGGCTACAAAATCAAGGCTTCCGGTGGCGGCAAAGCCAACATACTCAATACCCAAATTAGCGGTGAATGTTACAACAACGCAACATTCATCGCTAATTTATTACCTAAGGTCAACTACCAAACCATCCGCCAAGAGTTTGAGAAAATGGGACTGCTGATGAGTGTGGACGAGGAAAACAGGGTCTATCCCGCCACTTTCTTCTCGCAAACCGTATTAGACGTGCTCCTCGACAGTATCCCCGACCGCGTGCAGTTTGTTTATAACTGTCAGGTAAACCATATCAATAGGAAAAACAACCACTATTTTATCAACGACTTCCCCACCGCCTTCGACGCGGTGGTGCTGGCTTCCGGCTCTCCCGCCGGCATGATAGCCAAAAACCGAAAGAATTTCGACAACTATTTAACAGATTTTAAGCTTCAAAAAAAGGACTTCCAGCCCTCGCTGGTGGGCTTCAAACTGGACAACTACCCCAAAATGCTGTCGGGCTGCCGAACCAAAGCGATATGCACTCTCTATCAGCACCATCAAGCTATTTATCAGGAAGCGGGAGAAGTAACCTTTAAGGACGACGGGGTCTCGGGAATCGTAATCCTTAACTTGTCAGCAAGATACAATCGGCTGAGCAACCCAAAAGACTGCGCCATCGGCTTTAATCTGCTTGGTGACCATGCCGATTACGATGTAGTGCAACACCTGCGCAAACACCACAGTCTGTGCGGACTGCTCCACCCCAAACTCAACCGCCTGTACGAACGCGAGCCGTTCAACCTCAAAGACCTGCGGTTCCCCATCAAAGACACCTACGAGCTTGAGTTTGCCCAGGTATGTACCGGTGGCATTTCCACCGAAGAAATCAACGAACATTTTGAACTGAAGAAATACCAGAACCTCTTTGCCATCGGTGAGATGATAGACATCGACGGCATTTGCGGCGGCTACAACCTGTTTTTCGCTTGGGCCAGTGCCTACCTGGCTGCCCAATATCTCATCCATCAAGCTCATGCAGATTAAGATTTCCAATATCAAAGTGCCTGTAGGGCAGCCAGCCCAACTCCAACAGCGGGTTGTGCAAAGCTATCCCATTGCCAACCAAGAGATTGTCAGCTTTAAGATATTGAGAGAATCTATCGATGCACGCAAAAAAGACCATATTTTCTATCTTTATCAGGTATATGTCGAACTGAATAGCGAGCGCGAGGACTTGCTTCAGTTCAACAACATCAGCCTCTACAAAGCCCACGAGCCCGTCTCCTACCCCGCCTGGCACGATACGATGCCTCCCGTGGTGGTGGGCTTCGGTCCCGCTGGCATGTTCGCCGCCCTCTACCTGGCCCGCTGCGGAGCAAAGCCTGTCGTCATCGAGCGCGGCAGCTGCATTGAGGAACGTAAAGCAGAGGTGGCCGAATTCATGCAGACCAAAAAGCTGAACCCCAACTCCAACGTGCAGTTTGGCGAGGGCGGTGCCGGCACTTTCTCCGACGGCAAGCTCTCCACCAACATCAACGACCCCTATATCAGCTTTATCTTGGAGGAATTCCACCAACATGGGGCTACCGAAGACGTGTGCTATGCCGCCAATCCGCATGTGGGCACCGACTATCTCGAGCTGGTAGTGCGCAATATCCGGGAAGAAATCATCAGCTTAGGAGGTGAGTTTCATTTCAACACCACCTTCAGCAACTTTCATCAACAAGACAACCTTATCCGCATAGACTGTCACAACGGCTTCAGCGTCAGCAGCCATCATGTGCTGCTCTGTCTGGGCCACTCTGCCCGCGACACCATCAAACAACTCTATGCCAAGGGGATGCACATGGAAGCCAAGCCCTTCTCAATGGGCGTGCGTATCGAGCATCTGCAAAGCAGCATCAACCGTATGCAGTATGGCAGAAGTGCCCATCTGCTGCCTGCCGCCTCCTATCGCGGCGTGGTTCACCTGAAAGAACGCAGCGTCTATACCTTTTGCATGTGCCCCGGCGGGGTGGTGATGGCCTCCGCCAGCGAAGACGGGACCATCGTCACCAATGGCATGAGCGAGAAGAAGCGCGACAAAGCCAATGCCAACAGTGCCCTGCTGGTAGGCATCAACCCCGAAGACTATCTTAAAACCAGCCCCTTAGATGGTCTCGACTACCAAGAGCATTACGAGCGACTGGCCTTCGAGGTTAGTGGCGACTACCGCGCCCCTGCCAACTTGGTGGGCGAGTTTCTCCACGGCCAGATTGCCCAAGGCCACCGCAAGGTGCGCCCCTCCTACCCCCACGGAGTAGTGTATTGCGACCTGGGGCGTTGTCTTCCCCCATACGCTGTGAAGGCGCTCAGGGAAGCCATCCCCCTGTTCGACCGCAAGCTGCACGGCTTCAACGATGCCGATGCGGTGCTCACAGGCATCGAAAGCCGCTCGTCGTCCCCCGTCAGGATGCTGCGTGACGAGCGTAGCCGACAAAGCAACATCGCCGGACTCTACCCCGTAGGTGAAGGCGCCGGCTATGCCGGCGGTATCGTCAGCGCCGCCCTCGACGGCCTCAAAACCGCCATGACTATCGCTACAAAATAAATAATAAAAAGAAGAAGAGGACAGCCTTGCGGTTGTCCTCTTCTTTTTTTGCGAATAATGACGTTGCTTATTCAGCAGCTTCTTCGGTGGTGGCTTCGCTCACGTTACGTGAGGTCATCACAGAGACGAGAATCTTGGAAGGATTGTCGACCACAGTGATGTTGGGAACCTTAACGTCGGAAACTCTGATCACATCGTTGATTTCCATACCGTTGATAGACAGCTCGATGTATTCGGGAACATGTTCGAGCAAGCCCTTAACTCTGAGTTTTCTAACCTTCTTGGCCAGTTTACCGCCACGCAACACACCAGGAGAAGTACCTGTAACCTTCACAGGGATTTCAATGGTGATGGGTTTGTTTTCAACAACTTCCAGGAAGTCCACATGCAACAGCTTGTCGGTTACAGGGTGGAACTGGGTTTCCTGAAGAATGGCGTTGAATTTCTTGTCGCCAACAGTCACTTCAGCATACTTCACCTCTGGGGTGTAAATCAAATCTCTGAACTGACGTTCGTCAACAACAAACTGATATTGCTGTTTTCCGCCATAAATTACGCACGGCACAAGGCCTTGAGCACGTTGAGCTTTCGCATCTCGTTTCCCTACGTTCTCCCTTAGAGAACCGCTAATAGACACTGATTTCATACACTAATTTTTTTACGTTAATAATAGTTGGTCAAAAAAAGTTTGCAAAAATACACATTTTTCTTTAAAAAAGACAATCATCGTAAAAAAAAAAACACTATTTTTGCACGCTCAAAAAATTAGTAACACTAAAACAAATTATAATATGGCAGCAATTGGCGCAATTCGCAAGCATGGAGTGCTTTTGACGATTATTATTGGACTTGCATTACTTGCATTTATCGTTGGTGACTTTTCCAGTTTGAGAGCAATTTTCTCCGATCAGTACACTATGGCTAGTGTCGATGGCGAAAAACTCAACGACCAGTACAGCAGAGAATATGAAGAAAATTCGGCTCTCTGGAAACTGTTATACAACAAACAGACCTTGGAAGAAAACGAGAACTACCAGATTCACGAACTCACCTGGAACAATCTCTTGGAATCAAAACTGCTGGACAAGCAGCTGGACAAGCTGGGCATGCAGTATTCTGCTGAAATGATTGAGGCAGCTACCGACGAGATGATTGCCAGCCTCCGCACCAACCGTCCCAACCAGCTGTTGGCTCAGATGGTGAATACCTTGGCAGAACAGTTCGGTCCCGAAAATGCAATGGGTATTATATCTAATATTGAAGACTACCGCGATGTAGAAGGTGCAAGAGACCTGTACAACGCTTACAAGGCCATCCAGCGCTTCAACATCAGCGATGCCAAGAGAATGCACTACTACGCACTGGCTCAGGGCGCTATGTATTTCTCTGACAAGATGGCCGAGCAGGTGGCTTCTCTCAACAAGAACACCATGGCTTCTTTCGCCGTTCTGAATCCCTACGCACCCGCTTTCAACGATGTGGTGCCCAGCGTGAGCGACAAAGAAATGAAGGATTGGTACAACGACCACAAGTCAGCTTTCAAGGTAACCGAAGACCTGCGTGACATCGACGTGGCCATCTTCCCCGTTACCCCCTCAACCGAAGACCTTCAAACTATCGAAAAGAACGTAAGAGAAGAATACAACCGCTTTGTGGAAGCACCCTCTTTGCTGGAGTTCAACATGGCTGAAGAAAAAGGTATGGTGGACAGCACCTATTATACCGCTGACGACATCACCATCGATGTACTTGACAGCTTGATCTTCAAACGTCCCGTGGGCTCTATGATTGAACCTTTTACCTATCAGGATATTGTATGGTATTATGGTAAGGTTTACGGTAGCGAGATGCGTCCCGACTCTGTCATGGTGGCTTACCTGGTGGTTGACTACAAGACTTCCGCCCAGAACCCCAACGGCACCCGCACCAAGAAGCAGGCTCGTCGCGAAGCCGACAGCTTGAACAACGTGCTGAAGAACGGTGGCAACATCTTCGAAATCATGCCCAACTACCTGGCAGGCCGTCAGGCTGGCGACACCACACTGTGGGTTCCCGAACGCGGTACTATTCCTTCTTTATATAATGAATTTGTACACACCAACGTAGGTGGCACCTACGTGCACAACGCTAGCTCAGCTTTCGTGGTATATCAAATCTTATCGAAGACCACTCCCGTTGAGAAACGTCAGTTTGTCATCTACACCACCGAAATCACTCCTTCAGACGCTACCGTCAAGAGCATCAAGAGCAGTGCCAACACTTTGGCTGCCGCTGCCAGCAATGCCGACGAGCTGATTGACAACGCCAACGCTCAGGGTGTACAGGTGCTGAGAGGTACCAACGTAAGAGCTATGGACGCTACTATCTCACAGCTTCCCAACTGCCGCGAGATCGTGAGCTGGGCCTTCACCAAAGACGTGAAAGCAGATGATGTTTCAGACGTGATCAACCTCAGCAACAGAATCTATGCCGTGGCCGCTGTTAGAACTGTTAAAGAGAAAGGTGTGCAAAAGTTTGACGCTGTGAAGACCGACATCGAAAACCAGCTGAAGAACGAGAAGAAAGTGGAAATGATTGCCAACAACGCCAACGAAGAGCTGACCAAAGGCGCTACGCTGGAGGCTGTGGCTAGCAAATACAACAGCAACGTGATGGACAGCATTCCATTGACCTTCTTGGCTGAAAGCTATATGAATAGAAACATCGAAGACGTGGCTATCGCTAAGATTTTCGGCATACCCGCCAACTCAACCAAGGCTGTGGCTGGTAAGAACTACGTTTACGTAGTGACCGTAGGCAACTTCAACGATGTGCCCGCCACCCAGAACTTCGTAGCTGAAAAGGGTGCCTTGAGAAACGTTTGCGTGGGCAGAGGCCGCAACGAAGCTACCATCATGCAGGGCTTGAAAGCCAAAGCCAAAATCTTGGATCAGAGACATTTGTTCTACTCAAAATAGAATAATACAGGTTTCCCCTGAAAAAAAACAGCATAGATTAAACTTTTCCCTAAAGCCACAGTCTATGCTGTTTGTATTTTAAAATATTACCGGTAAAAATATCCCTTTATGAAGCAGATTGTACAATTCGCCTTCACCCTATTTTTGTTTTGTATATTTTTTGGCGTGAGCGCCCAACCCGAAATGCAACGCCCTCCCATGCCCAACCAGTCGGCTACCTCGGGTACCATCATGGGCATGATTGTTGACGAGAACGCCAAACCCATCGAATATGCCTCCATCTATGTCAGGAAAACCACCGACTCGACCATTGCCCAGACCGGCATCACCAACGAGAGTGGCAGGTTTCTGATTCAGGATATACCCTTTGGCCATTATTTCATTGAAATCCAATATATAGGTTACCGGAAACATTATTCCAAGCCTTTCGAAATCAGCAAAGCGGAAAACACCTTCCGCATTCCGAAATTCACCCTCTCGAACAAGAGCACCTCGCTGCAGGCCGTGGAAATCAAGGCCCAGAAAGACATGTTGCAGACCAACCTCGACAAGACCGTCTTCAACGTCGAGTCGAGCATTATGGCCGATGGAGCTACCGCAGTGGAGGTGCTGGAGGAAATCCCTTCGGTGGATGTGGACATGGAAGGCAATGTAACCGTGCGCGGCAGCGAGAATGTAACCATCCTGGTGGACGGCCGCCCCACCAGCCTCACCCTCGACCAGATTCCTGCTTCCATGATTGAGAGCATCGAGGTAATCACCAATCCCTCAGCTCGACTCGATCCCGACGGTATGGCCGGCATCCTCAACGTGATACTCAAGAAAAAAAGAGAGTCGGGATTCAACGGTTTGGTTTCCTTGGGTGGCGGTATGTCGCTTTACACCATGGAGCCCGAAGCTGGACATTACATTGTAAAGCCCTATATCAATCACTACAATGCCAACGTCAACTTCAACTACAGTTACAATAAAATCAACTTCTTCATCAACTATAGCTACAGAGGCCACAAATTCAGAAATGGCGGCCACATGCTGCGTGACTCCTGGTATGGCACCGATACCACCAACCTCGACCAGACCAACCTGGGTCAAGGAAGCGGAGGGGGACACAATGTGTTCACCGGTTTGGACTGGTTCATCAACAAGAAGAATACCCTGAGTTTTTCCTTCGGTTTCCGTTACGGCACCCACAAGGATACCAGCGGACTCACCTCACAGAACGCCGACATGATTAACGGGGAATTAATTCCATCGTCATATTACACCCAATTTGGCAACGGCAGAAACAAGAACATGAACTTCAACGCCGCCATCAACTACAAAAAGACCTTCGAGATGAAAGGCCGCGAGCTCACCTCCGACATCTCTTACAACCACAACATCGGTGATAACAACAACTGGTCGCTGCAAGACTACGACCTGCCTTATGAATACGACTACTACCAGAAAACGCACTCCAAGTCGCTTAACCGCAACGCCAATGCCCAAGTTGACTTTGTAACCCCCATCGGCAACGGCGGACGTATTGAGACCGGCTATAAGTTCTCCTACCGTTTTATCGGCCAGGACTACTCGCTCTACAAGGCCTTCAACCAAGACCCTTGGGCTTTGGACTCAGCACAACTCAACAACTTTGAATACACCGAATACCTGAACGCCCTCTATTTCATTTACTCCAACACCTTCTGGAAGAAACTGCAGGTTCAGGTGGGTTTGCGCGGCGAGATAGCCAACACCTTCTCCAACCTAAAATCGGCCGACACGCTCTATAAGAAGAACTACTACAACCTCTTCCCTACCGTACATATCAAATATGAAATCAACGACAAACATGCACTCAAACTGAGCTATTCGCGTCGTATTCAGCGTCCCAACGTATGGCAGCTGAACCCCTACAGAGACATCTCCGACAAGCAGAATGTGCGTTGCGGTAATCCCTATCTAGATCCTGAAACGGCCAACTCGCTCGAACTTGGCTACCAACTGAGCATCAAAAAATCATTCTTCAGCGCCACGGCCTTCTACCGCCACCGCAGCCACCTCATCACCCGCTACACCACCCTCGACACCCTGGAAAACGGCGACATCTATACCCTTACCTCTTATCAGAACCTCAACCAGAGCCACAATATCGGTGTGGAACTGTTCTACAGCCAGAGAATATGGAAGTTCTGGAAAATCAACGCCTCCTTTAATTTCTATCGAAATATCATCGAAAGCGACAACCTGCTGGACGAGAACCTGTCGCGTGACTGGGAATTCCGCTTCCGCTTGAACCAGACTTTCAGCTTCGACAAGAACTGGGACATCCAGCTTAACTTCCGCTACAGCTCACCCTCGCTTACCACAGGTAGTATGGGCTGGGGCACCGGCGGTGTAGGACAAGGACGCCGCTCGGCCCGCTACGGTTTGGATTTCGCCATCAAGAAAGGCTTCCTGAAGAACACCCTGGTGGTCAGCCTAAACATCCGCGACCTGCTGTTCATGGTCAACCAAACCAAGGTTCAGTCCTATCAGCACAACGAGACCAACGGCTACAACTCTATTAGCTTGCGCGACCGCAACGGCTTCCGCATATCTTTGAACATCACCTACAAGATCAACAATTACAAACGCCGCAAGATGGAAATGCCCGCTGACGATGGCGGCGGCATGGAAGGCGGCGGCGAAATGGAAGACTAACAAAAAAAGCTCGGCAATGCCGAGCTTTTTTTTTATGGATAGAAGAGTTATTCTTATTTGATAACACCCAATTCCTTACCAACTTTAGTGAAGGCAGCGATGCACTTGTCAAGATGCTCGGTTTCGTGAGCAGCGGAAATCTGTACACGGATACGAGCTTGGTCTTTCGGAACTACGGGATAGTAGAAACCGGTTACATAAATGCCTTCTTCCTGCAACTTAGCAGCCATTACCTGTGACAATTTAGCGTCGTACAGCATCACGGCGCAGATAGCCGACTGGGTAGGTTTGATGTCGAAACCGGCAGCCTGCATCTTGGTCACGAAATATTTGGTGTTGGCGTGCAGCTTATCCTGCAGTTCGTTGGTTGCAGACATCATCTCCACCATCTTCACGCCGGCGGCAGCCACCATAGGAGGAATAGAGTTGGAGAACAAGTAAGGACGTGAGCGCTGACGCAGCATGTCGATAATTTCTTTCTTACCAGTAGTGAAACCACCGATAGCACCACCAAAGGCTTTACCCAGAGTACCAGTCAGGATTTCAATCTTGCCACGCAGGTTGTACTGCTCGGTAACACCACGGCCAGTCTCGCCTACCACACCGGCAGAGTGTGATTCGTCAACCATCACCATAGCGTCATATTTATTGGCCAGCTCATAAATCTTGTCCAAAGGAGCCACGTTGCCGTCCATTGAGAACACACCGTCGGTGACAATCAAGCGGAAACGCTGAGCCTGAGCAGCCTGCAGTTGTTTCTCCAGGTCAGCCATATCAGCGTTGGCATAACGATAACGTACAGCCTTGCACAGACGCACACCGTCGATGATGGAAGCGTGGTTCAATGCATCAGAGATGATAGCATCCTGATCGGTCAACAGGGGTTCGAAAACACCACCGTTGGCATCGAAGCAAGCAGCATACAGAATAGTGTCTTCAGTACCGAAGAACTCAGCAATCTTAGCTTCCAGCTGTTTGTGCAGGTCAGAGCAACCGCAAATGAAACGTACTGAAGCCATACCGTAGCCGTGAGTGTCCAGGGCTTCCTTGGCAGCGGCAATCAGCTTGGGATTGTTGGCCAGACCAAGGTAGTTGTTGGCGCAGAAGTTCAGCACTTTCTTGCCGTTCTGCAAAGTAATCTCGCCGCTCTGGGGAGAAACGATAATACGTTCGTGTTTGTATAAGCCGGCATTTTCAATGTCGGTCAATTCTTTTTGAAGATGAGCTTGAAAATTGTTGTACATGTTATATGAATTTAGGTTTTTATTTTGCCAGTTTAACTTTCAATACCTCCAGCATGTCGCGGGTCATGGCGTCCAGGTCGTACTGTGGTTTCCATCCCCATTCAGCACGGGCGCAGCTGTCGTCCATCGAGTTGGGCCATGAGTCGGCAATACCCTGACGCAGTTCGTCCAGCTGATAGTCCATCTTGAAATCAGGCATGTATTTTCTGATGGAAGCGGCAATCTGCTCGGGTTCGAAGCTCATAGCGGTGATGTTGAATGAGTTTCTGTGAATCAGCTTAGAAGGATCGGCTTCCATCAATTCCATAGTACCTCTCAAAGCATCAGGCATATACATCATATCCATATAGGTACCCGGTTTCAACGGGCAGGTGAATTTACCTTCCTTGATAGCGGCATAGTAAATCTCCACAGCATAGTCGGTGGTACCGCCACCAGGCAGCGTCAGGTTGGAAATCAGACCCGGGAAACGTACCGAACGAGTATCCACACCAAAACGTTTGAAATAGTAATCGCTGAGCAACTCACCGGTCACCTTGGTCACACCGTAAATAGTTTGCGGACGCTGGATGGTGTCCTGCGGAGTTTTGTCGTGAGGGGTGCTGGCACCAAAAGCGCCAATTGAGCTGGGAGTGAAGAGGGCACAATGAAATTCGCGGGACACCTCAAGGCAGTTGAGCAGTGCTCCGATACCCACATTCCAGCCCAGCATGGGGTTAGCTTCAGCCTTGGCCGACAGAATAGCCGCCAGGTTGAAGATTGAATCGATATTGTATTTCTTTACCGCATTGGCAATATCTTGTGCATTTGTAGCATCAATTTTGCAAGAAGGACCGCTATTGGCCAAGTCGCCTTTCAAGGGGTACATCAAATCGGCAGCCACCACATTGTCGGTGCCATAGACTTTTCTCAGCGCGGGAGTGAGTTCAGAACCTATCTGTCCACATGCTCCAATTACTAATATCTTTTTCATTGATTATGAGTTTTATTTTTGACCTGCAAAGATACAAATTTTTTTAATGTGCAAACGAGGAAATATGCTAAATATAGCAGCAAAATAATCAACCTTTCAAAGTTATAAAAATTTCATGACACACCCACTTCCTACACAAAAAAAACAGTAACTTTGCCAAAATTTACAGGACTGCTATGGACTACCTATTGTTAGGAGCGAAAAAAAAATTAATCAGCACCTTGCGAGAGAAGGGCATCACCGACGAGAAGGTACTGGCCGCTTTCGACAAGATTGACCGTCATCTTTTTATCGACTCGTTCCTGTGGGACAAGGCCTACGAAGACACCGCCCTGCATATCTATTGCGACCAGACCATCTCCCAACCGTCCACAGTGGCCTTCCAAACCATGCTGTTACAGCTGAAACCCGGAGAGAAAGTGCTGGAAATCGGCACCGGCTCGGGCTTTCAGGCGGCCATACTGGGCGCCATGGGAGTACGGGTCTTCTCGGTTGAGCGCCAATTGGAACTTTTCAGCCGAGCAAAAGACATCCTCAACAAAATCAACGACCGCATCATTCTGCGTTTCGGCGACGGCTTCCAGGGCTTTGAGAAATATGCCCCTTACGACAAAATCATTGTCACCTGCGGTGCCCCGGAAATTCCCGACGCCTTGCTCCGCCAGCTCAAGCCCGGCGGCATTATGGTAATCCCCGTGGGTATCGACAGCCAGGTGATGAAACGCATCACCAAGATAGACGACAACAACTATCAAGAGGAAGAGTTCGGCAACTTCAATTTCGTACCCATGCTGGAAGCAAAGGTAATCAGCAAAAACAGAAAGTTTTAAGTTTATTTCCGCTGGTGAAACATGGGGTTGTCATCCTGTGCAGCGGCAGCAGAGAACAAACGGGCCAGATAGTCCGCCAGTCCGTCGGCGGGCGACGGAAGATAACGCTCGTAAACCTTCCCCTCGGGCGAAAGCAGCACATAATCGGGCAACGAATTCACCTCCAGCTCGCTCAACCATTGGTACTGCTGGTTGAAGTGGACAAACTGCCAGTCAAACTGCGGATATTTGTTCAGGAAGTTCTGCAACTGATACTTGTCAAAATCCAAGCACACGCCCACACAGGTCAGCGAATCCTTGTGCATCTCCTGCAACTCCCTAATCAGCATCAACTCTCTGACACATTCGGGACAATCGGTACGGAAAAAGTGCACAAAGGTCCATTTGCCTTTCAGCTTGCCCAATGAAAAGTCCTTACCATTGGTTTCCTTCAGCTTCACATTCTTAACCAGTTGCTTGTCAGAGAACTTATTGATTAGATGTATCATATTTTCCACCAGTGGCCGATGCTCCACAAAATGACTGTTTCGCTGCAGTTCTTCCAACATCTTCATAATATGGTCCTTGTCAAATTCCGGGTGGTTCAAGTACAGCTGGCCCAGGTTTTTGATAATCACCAATTCCCTGATACGCTCATTCACCAGAAATTCGTCCCTACCCAACTCGTTGAACAGCATACGGTAGTCTGCCGAATCGTTGATGCACACCAACACCCGCTCTAAATTGATTTTGGGCGACATGAACACATAATCGTCATAGAAGGAATTGAACAACTCCATATAATTCGGATTGTTGTACAAGATATGGTCGTTATCCAAATATTTCTGATACAACTTGTCGGCATCCTTCTGCCAATAAATACGGTCGAGCTGCGACATCCCATAGAACACATACGACTGGTAGAAATCGTAGGGATTGTACCTGATCTCAAATCTTTTGTTCATCAACTTCAGCACCGAGTCTTTGGCATCCGGATTCCTATCGTAGGTTATAGGGAAATAGTAACGGTCGAAAGCATAATTGTAATACCGGGTGAAATAGTTGATTTTGCGGTTCAAATCCTTGGAGGCTTCCGCATTATTCTCCACCTCTTCCTCGTTCACCACCTGCAGAAAAGCGCCAAAATCCTGGGGACGGAATTGCTTGAAGAGCTCCTCGTCCATCGTGATGTTAAACTGATAGGTCTTCGAAGGCTCCACAAAAAACTCGGCACGCGAGGTACGTATTTCCAACTGCACAAGTCGCTCTTCCACGGTAGTATACGACAACTCAAATGCCCCGTTTTTATCGATTATGTCCGTCGAAACCAGCTTGGGCGTATAGGTAATCAGGTCCTCGTAGGCGATCAGCCTTATCTCCTCTCCCACTGCAAAATCGGCATTGCCTTTTATCACCACAGGGGCTTTCTTCTGGGCCCACAGCTGATTGGCCGTCACCATGAGCAACAGCATACAGAGACAAGCGTAAAAACACCTAACGATTCTCATCTGTAGGCAATTCAAATGATACATAAGCCGAATAATCAGCCCGATGATGATACAGCTCCCTGACTAATGAAGACGAGACATGAGCCAGCTCGGGTGATGAGATCAAAAATAAGGTCTCTACACCCGGTGCCAAATGGCGGTTAGCCTCCGCAATATCGGCCTCATACTGAAAATCCAACGCATTGCGCAAGCCGCGCAAGATGAAACCCGCACCCACTTTTTTACAAAAATCCACCGTCAGTCCCTCATAAACAGCCACCTCCACTCGCGGCTCGTCGGCAAAAGCCTGTCGTATCCACTGCTGGCGCTGCGCCAACGAAAAGCATGTTTTCTTCTGGACATTCTCACCAATAGCCACATAAATCTTATCGAAAAGCGGCAGGGCTTTCCGTATAATCTCCTCATGACCTTTGGTCAAGGGGTCAAACGAACCTGGGAATACGGCAATACGCATAGGCTATTCTCTTACAACTACAAAATTATAATCATCGATAAACTTGATGAGTCTGGAAGGTTTATAGTCACACGAGTCGGCAAACTTCTCCGGCACCACATAATCCACCGCTTTGACAACCTCCTCCGAAATGTCAGAAAACAATTGCGGAGCCGGGGTGCCCGAGATGTTGGCAGAGGTAGAGACGATAGGTCTTTTCAGTCTGCCTATCAGCTTCTTGCAGAATTCGTTTTGGACAATTCTGATAGCCAATGTCCCATCAGACGACATCACCGACGGAGCAATATTATAGCCCTGAGGATAGATAAAGGTGGTGGGGCGTGAAGTCTCACCCACCAAATCCCAAGCAATCAAAGGGATTCTTTTCACATACATCGGCAGACGGTCGGTCTTGTCCAGAAGCACCAGCATCGATTTGCCTTCGATACGGCGCTTGATTTGAAACACACGCTTTACAGCGGCTTCGTTGGTGGCATCACAACCCAGTCCCCAAATGGTATCTGTCGGGTAAAGTATCACCTTCCCTTGCAGTAGCAGTTCAGTACATTTTTCAATTTCGGCTTCCATGAGTCAATGCGGATTTTTGATTTGCAAAATTAATAAAACATTTGCTTCATTATACAGACTAAAATGAATTTTTTTTCGTTTTCTTTTTTTCTTAACTTTGCAAACTTTTTTGATAGACTGAACATGAAAAATTTTGCCCTGTTTGGAGTCGCCGGATACATCGCTCCACGACACTTAAAAGCCATCAAGGAAACTGGCAACAGACTGGTTGCCGCTTACGACAAAAGCGACAGTGTTGGCATTCTCGACCAATACTTTCCCGATACCCGTTTCTTCACCGAACTGGAACTGTTCGACCGCCACTGTTCCAAACTCAGAAACAGCGAAAAACAAATCGACATCACCTCTATCTGCACGCCCAACTATCTTCACGATAGCCACATACGCTATGGTCTGCGCTTGGGTACCGATGTCATCTGCGAGAAGCCACTGGTGCTGAAGCCCTGGAATATCGACGGTCTTAAGGCCATGGAAGAAAGCACCGGCCACCACATCTTCACCATCCTCCAGCTGCGTCTGCATCCCGCCATCAAAGCCCTGAAAAAGCAAGTGGAGGAAGGACCTGCCGACAAAGTTTACGACATCAACCTGGCCTATATCACCAGCCGCGGTTTCTGGTACTATACCAGCTGGAAGGGTAACGAGCTGAAAAGCGGGGGCATTTCCACCAACATTGGCATCCATCTCTACGACATGTTGACCTATATTTTCGGCGAGGTGAAACAAAATATCGTCCATGTGAAAAGTCACGACCGCGTAGCGGGCTACCTGGAACTGCAGCGCGCAAGAGTACGCTATTTCCTCAGCATCAATGCCGACCATCTGCCTCAAGAGGTGCGTGCAGCAGGCCAGACCACCTACCGCTCTATTTTGGTGGGAGACCAGCAGATAGAGTTCAGCAAGGGCTTTACCGACCTGCATACCGAGAGCTACCGACAAATACTGGAAGGCCAAGGTTTCGGGATAGAAGAGGCGCGCAGCAGCATCAACATTGTACACGATATCAACAATGCTGCCCCTGTCGGTTTGGTGGGCGACTACCATCCGCTGGCCAAATGGCCGCCGACCACACATCCTTTTGAACGGAAAGCAGATGAATAGCTTTTTCCCCTAAACCATACAATATTTAATAATCATAATTCGTTTTAGCATTTGATTTTTATACTACTGAAAATGAAAATGAAGAGACTCATCGGGTTAATTGCATTATTCTTAATACTTTGCATACACGCACAGGCACAAAGCATCAAAGCGGAAGCCACCCTCGACTCCAACCGCATTCTCATTGGCGACCAGATTCATGTGGACTTCACCCTCAGCGTCCCGCAAAACACCGCCTTTATCGTGCCCACCCTCACGCAGGAGATACTCAGCGCCAGCGGCATCGACTTGGTGAGCGCTAGTGCTACCGACACCACCGTCAACGGCCAGTTGGTAAGCTACCACCAGCAATGGACCATCACCGCCTTCGACTCCGGAGCCTACGTCTTCCCGTCCATCCCTGTCTTATCTCCCGATTCCCAACTCTTGGCCCAAAGCCAAGCCCTACCCTTTTTCGTCAACACCGTAGCGGTGGACACCACCGCTGCCATTCGCGACATCAAGGGCATCGCCAAGGTGCCGCTCACCTTCAAAGAGATACTGCCCTACCTGCTCATCGGCCTGGCGGCCGCCGCCGTCATCGCCCTGCTGGTATGGTTTATCCTCAAACACGAGCGCAAAAACAAACCCAAAGCCAAAGTGATGAAACCCAAACCTAAAGTCAAGCCGCATATCACGGCCCTCAAAGATCTGGAACGACTGAAGACCAAAAAGCTGTGGCAGAACGGACAAATCAAGCAATACTACTCCGAACTCACCGACATCGTCAGAACCTACATCGACGGACGCTACGACATCAACGCGATGGAGATGATTACCGCCGACATCCTCAAAGAGCTGGATGAGGCCGGCCTGTCCCACCAGCTTCATCAGAAACTGGAGCAGATGCTCACCACCGCCGACCTGGTGAAGTTTGCCAAAATGGAACCCCTACCCGACGACCACGACCGCTGCTTCAAACAAGCCGTTGAGTTCGTGCAAGAAACCGCCGACCAGGGAACAATTGAGAATTGATAATTGATAATTGATAATTGAAACTTGAAACCTGAAACCTGAAACTTGAAACCTGGAACCTGGAACCTGGAACCTGAAACTTGAAACCTGAAACCTGAAACTTGAACCCTTGAACCTTGAACTTTGAACTTTGAACTTTGAACCTTGAACCTTGAACCTTGAACTTTGAACTTTGAACCTGTAACCCATAACCTATCATGAATTTTCTAAGCGATTTCTTTCAGATACTAAAAGACGTGGAGTTTGCCAACCCCTATTACTTTTTGCTGCTGTTGCTGCTGATTCCTCTAGTAGCATGGCCCATTTGGAAACGGCGCAAGATGCGTAGCACCCTGCAAGTGCCTACCACCGCCCCGCTCAAAGGGATGAAGAAAAGTTGGAAACAACGTTTCCACTTCCTGCCGCTGCTCTGCCGCTGCCTGGCCGTCATCTTCATCGTCATCGCGCTGGCTCGACCTCAGTCCGCTTTCCGCCAGCAAAACATCCAAGTAGAGGGTGTTGATATCGTGATGGCCCTCGACGTGTCGGGTAGTATGAAGTGTATGGACTTCCGGCCCAACCGTTTGGGCGCCTGCAAAAAGGTGGCTGCCGAGTTTATCGAAGGCCGCCCCACCGACCGTATCGGACTGGTGGTATATGCCGGCGAGGCGTTCACCCAATGTCCCGCGACCACCGACCACGAAACCCTGTTGGGCTTGCTCGAGAAGGTGAAGTTCGACTTGATTGAAGACGGCACCGCCATCGGCGATGGACTGGGTACCGCCATCAACCGTCTGCGCGAAACCGACGCCAAAAGCAAAATCATCATCCTGCTGTCCGACGGTGTCAACAACACCGGCTATATGGACCCGCTCTCAGCTGCCGAAATCGCCAAGGACTTCAATATCAAGGTCTATACCATCGGCTGCGGCAGTTTGGGACAGGCCCCCTACCCGGGTCCCTACGGCACCGTATATGTGGATACCGAGATTGACGAGACCCTGCTGAAGAACATCGCCAGCACTACCGGAGGCAAGTATTTCCGCGCCAACAACGCCAAAAAGTTGGAGGAAGTATATCAGGAAATCGACAAGATGGAAAAAACCATCATCAACGAGACCACCTTCGAAAACAAAGCAGACGAGTTCATGCCCTTCCTTGTTTTCGCCCTGCTATTTATCGCCTTAGAAATAATACTCAGATTCACCATTTACAAAAACTGGTAAAACCCAAAGCATCATGTTCCGATTTGAATACGAATACGTCTTATATGCCCTCATCATCATACCGGTCTTAATCGGGCTGTATAGCTATCTTCAATATCACAGAAGAAAAAAAATGGAGAGTTTCGGCGACGGTGAACTTACCCGCCGACTCAGTGCCGAGGATGTCCCCGCCATGCACCACCTCAAGTTCTCCCTTTTCCTCCTGGGACTCATCTGCCTCATCTTTGCACTGGCCAATCCCCAGGTGGGCAGCTCGCTCGAGAAGGGCACTCGCAAAGGAGTGGACATCATGATTTGCATGGATATCTCCAACAGTATGCTGGCCGAAGATATCCAGCCCAACCGTCTGGAGGCTTCCAAAATGGCGCTGTCACGCTTTATCGACAAGCTGCAGGGCGACCGTATCGGTCTGGTGGTCTTTGCTGGCAAAGCCTTTGTACAGCTGCCCATCACCAGCGACTACGCCGCTGCTAAGATGTTCATCAACATCGTGAAACCCTCACTCATCAGCGAGCAGGGCACCAATATTGCCGATGCACTCGACCTGGCTACCGTTTCCATGCTGCCCGAAGATGGCAAGATTCAACAGAAACAGCTGTCAGACCTCACCTCCAAGGTAATCTTGGTGGTGTCAGATGGTGAAGACCATAACGACGAATCTATCGAAATGGCCCAAGAGGTCCACAAGCTGGGCATCACCATCCACACCATCGGTATCGGCAACACCCTGGGTGAGCCTATCCCCCTGCGCGACAAATACGGCAACCCCACCTTCAAGAAAGACCGTGACGGCAATACCGTGATGACCCGCCTCAACGAGGAGGTGCTGCAAGACATAGCCCACGCGGGAGGTGGCACCTACGTGCATGCCTCCAACGCCAACATGGGCTTCGAGACCATCCTGAATAAAATCAACGCCATGAATAAAACAGACATTCAAGAGGTGACCTTTACCCGCTACGACAGCAAGTTCCAAATTCCCTTGATACTTAGCTTACTGTTCTTCCTGATAGAAGCACTGCTGTTCACCACTCCCTCCAAACTCAAACAGCTCCTCCAAAAAATGCAATCCCAAGTCAAAGGGAAAACCGCGTTGGTAATACTGGCACTGATGGTGGTCATTCCCGCCGCACAAGCCCAGACAAAAGCCGAACTGTCGGCCATCCGCAAGGGCAACGAGCAGTTTAAAACGGCCGAGCAGTTCCGCAAAGACGCGATGGACCTCATGGCCAAAGGCGGTGAGGTGAACAAGCGCAATGCGGACGAGAAGATGAAGAAGGCTTCCGAGCAATACCAACAAGCGGAAATCAACTACCGCAAGGCGATGGAGACCACCCACAACTACGACAAGGCCAACTACAACCTCGGCAACAGCCTCTACCGCCAAGAGCGCTACGAGGAGGCCGGCAAGGCCTACGAGTCGGTGGCCAACAACAAGAGCAGCAGCAACGACCTGCGCGAACGGGCCTACCACAATATGGGCAACTCGCTGCTGAAACAGGAGAAGTACAAAGAGAGTATCGACGCCTACAAGAATGCCCTAAAGCTGAATCCTAAGGATATGGACAGCAAATACAACCTCGAATACGCCCGCAAGAAGATGATGCAACAGATGCAACAACAGCAGCAGAATCAGCAAAACCAGGATCAGAACCAAGACCAGAATCAGCAACAGCAACAGGGCGGTCAGGGACAACAAGACCAGAAGGACCAACAGAATCAAAACGGCAATCAAGGTCAGCAAAACCAAGATAAAGACCAAAACAAAGACCAACAAAACCAGCAACAACAAGGTCAGGATAAACAAGACCAGCAAGACAAACAGCAGCAACAGCAGCAGAGTGCTGCCGACCGTCAGCGACAACAAGACAACAAACGACAGCTGGACGCTTTGCAACAAAACGAGCGCAATACCCAACAGAAGGTGAGCAAACAGCAAATGCAAGGTGGCAACAAAACCCATCAGGAAAAAGACTGGTAAAATATTATACTATGAAAAAACTCTTTCTTAGCATTCTATGTATTGGCGGCTTGTACCTTATCGTGCCGGCACAAGATAGCACCACCGCCAGAGATCATATCAGATACCTGAGCTCTTTTGAGCTTCACGGCCGTGGGGTGGCCTACGATGGTGAACACATGGCCGCCGAGTATATCATCAGTAATTTGGCGAACTGTGGTGTTGAGCCACTGGCAGAGGAATATGTCCAGAAATACGAGCATGCCGGCTTTATCATGGAGGGCGAGGTGAAATGCACTGTAGGCCCACAGGTACTCGTTGCCGGCGAGGACTATCGCATCCTCCCCTTCTCCAAACCGCTCAACGGGAAATACACCCTCATCCATGTCAATCCGTCCGACCTCATCAACAACAAGAAGATCAAGGCCATCAACAAGAAGTATGCCGACATCAGCGACCATAGCTTGATATACATCGACGAGAGTCAGGCCAATTTCAAGAACGACAAGGAGGCCGAGCTGTACAAGAAAGCCTGTGCGAAGTCCGAATACATCAACCCGTTCAAAAGCCAGGGTATCATTCGTAACCTCAAGACTCGTATGGTCTGGGGCTTGTCGAACACCGATTTCGAGCGTCCGTTGGCATACATCTACATGAATACCGACAAGGTCAACAGCAAAACCCGTAGCATTGAGTTTTACTACGAGAACAAGCTGGGTAATTTCACCCACTACAACGTGTGCGGCATCATCAAGGGCACCGAGCACCCTGAACAGTATATCGTGCTGACCTGCCACTACGACCATCTGGGTGCTATGGGCGACAAAGTTTATTACCCGGGGGCTCACGACAACGCCAGCGGCTGTGCTTTTGTGCTCAACATGGCCAAATACCTCCAAGAGCATCCTTGCCGCTATTCTGTCGTTTTCCTATTTTTCTCCGGTGAGGAAAGCGGCCTCCTCGGCTCCAAGTACTTTACCGAACATCCGCTGATTCCCCTAAGGGATATCAAATATCTCATCAACTTCGACCTCTTAGGTGGCGGCGACGAGGGCATCATGTTGGTGAACAGCACCGAGGGGGAAGGGTTGCAAATATACAAGCGTCTGATGGACATCAACGAGGAAGGGAAGCTGGTACCCAAAATTGCCCAACGCAGCAATGCGCCCAACAGCGACCACTACTTCTTCACCCAACACAAGGTGCCCGCTATTTTTCTCTACACCATGGGAGGTAAAGTAGGTGCCTATCACGACATCAGCGACACCAACGAGAATTGCTCGCTAACGATGTTCGACAATATATTCCGACTATTCACCACACTCTTAGATAAAGAGGAGTAAAAAAAAAGAGGAGCGCTGCGGCGCTCCTCTTTTTTTGCCTTATTCTTCAATCAGCACACATCTGATGCTGAATCCATTGCATCTCATTACCGCCGGGGTTACAAGCAGTCGCTCGCACACATAGTCAACCATAGCGCCCGACGACAGGTCGTAAACCGGGTGGCAAGTCCAGTAGTAGGCATTACCCATCATGTTCTCATACCTGTTGTTGCTGCAGTTGAACATACCGCCAGGCAGTGCGTTGAAGCCGGTGGCATTGGTATTGTGGTCACCATTAATCCAGTACTGGGTGGATTTCAAGTCATAGATTGAATAGGCGTTCAGTTCTTCAAAGTCTTCGTCAGAAGGCAGCTCCCATCCGGCCGGACAAACACCCTGTACACGCTGACCGTGGGCATACAGGTTCTCAATCTCAGCAACCGTGTGCACCGAAGTATCGGCAGCGGCATACCAGCTGTAGAGGTGGCCAAAGATGCTCACATTCTCAGTCGTGTTGGGATATTCATCCGAATAGTAATCCATCACATCCTCCACAGGACGTCCGTCGCTGTACATAGTCGATTTCAGGTTCTCGGTGGTCCAGCATCTGCAACCGCTGCCCAAACGGACCGACGGATAGCTGTTGCCTTCAAAGTCAACGGCATTCGGACATTCCATAAATGATACCTTCACTACCTGCTCGCAGCTGATGCTGTCGCCACACAGGCTCTTGGCCACCCATTTCACTACAGTCTCACCCACTGGATAGAGGTGGTCGGCAGGAGCATTGTTGGTGATGGTGATTTCCGACATTGGTATGCCAGTGGTGGTAGTAAAGGTTGGAGTGCCGAGGTCGACAATCAGCTTACGGCATCCCGAACCACGAATGGTGTCATCCACCATAGCGGGACAGGTCAAAGTAGAATTAGCCAGACTGATAATCGGACGGGCGGCAATCTCAAAGGTGATACTTGCCGTGTTGCCCAGCGATTCGGTAACGGTTACCGAATAAACATCAATCTTCAACGACGACAGGTTGAGGGTGCCGTCACAGGTTCCTGCATACACGTCTGCCGTGTTGACGCCCACAATGTTGTAGTCATATTCTGGTATAGCTCCACCTGCCATGGTAATGGTCACCGAGCCTTCGTCCACACCCGGGCAAAGAGGTTCGCTGGTCACATTGGCCGTAACCTCCAGGGTTTCATAAACGCTCAACACACCGTTAATCATCTCAGTAGCGAAAGTATAGCAGTCGGTCACATCCCTGGTATATCCTGCCGGTGGAGTGGCCGTCAAGCCTCTCAGGCCGCTGCGTAACATCGAGCTGTTGAGACCTTCGTTGCGGTAAACCTTGTAGTCCACCACCACATTCTCGGTCTGTCCCACGTTGATAATCGAGCCCGAAGTAACCACTACCAGGCTGTCGCCTTGGGCAATGGTGCCGGCGGGAGTGTAGGTGTAGCCTGGGGCGGTCAACGGCGTGCCATCAAACAGCTTGGAAGCGCTGTTGGCCGTAATGGTGATGACAGCCGGATTGGGTGCCATGCGCAGGGTATCCACCACCGTGTCACGTACGCCGATATACTGGATATCGTGTTCAAGAGTATAGGTAAAGGTATTGGCCATCGTGCCCACATATCTGATACCTGGGGCATTGGTGATGGTCAGCTTGTCGCCGGTAGGCAGCGTAAACACGGTGTCATGTTCAATGTTGGCGGCAGGAATGGTGTCGCCGGCAAAGGTCACCCTATACTGCTTGTAGTAATGTGCATAGCCGTCGTAAGTATAGGAAGCGCCCTTCGACTCTATCTTCAACGGATACGACATAGCGTTGATGCTGATCGTACCGTAGCTGGAGGTAACAGCGGCAGCATCATAGCTGTCTCCGTTCTCAATCTCATAGCTGAAGGTGTTGTTGTGCGAGAAATCATCTACATAATAGGTAATTTGTGCCGCATTGGTCACGCTCAGTACATCGCCGGTGGGCAGCTCAAACTTCGTGCTGTCGCTGGCCAGTCGGCTCAGCTCAACACCATCGTAGCTGGCGGTGTAGCTCGGATAGGTATGGGGTTGTCCGTCATAGTCAAACACGCTGTTGCCCGAGGTAATCACGATGGCCTTGTTGTTCTTGGTGATATTCATACCTCTGCGCACAATGTCGAAGGTCACCGTGTCGAAGTTCGGGTTGGTGTTGCTGAACATCTCCGGAGTCAGGGTCGAAGGATGATCACCAGCCAGAGTGGCAGTCATGATGGTGTCGGCGGTCGAATAGCTGTGGCTTACGTTGCTCAGGCTATACAGCACGTCGTTGACCGTCATATCGTAGCCGCTGACGCTGTGCGGATTGCCGTCATACATCGCCGTATCAGCATGCTCAGTAATGGTGACTACCACACCGGTCTTCGGTGTAATCGTCAGCCAGCCGTCGGTCACCACAAAGGTCACCGTGTCGAAGTTGGCATTACCGTTATCGGTAAACTGAGCGGCAGTCAAGCCCATATAAGTAGTACCGGCTGCCGTGCTGGCGGCGGTGGCGCTACCGCTAAAGCTGACATTGCTGGCGACACTATACAGCGGGTTATTGGCCGTGATGGCATAGCCATTCACGCCGTGTTCCGCTCCATCGTATTCCACCGTATCTTTGTTACCCACCACTGTCACAATCACGTTAACCGGGGCAATCATCTGATAACCGTCGTTTATGTTGAAGGTCACCGTGCCGAAGTTCGTGTTGGTGTTGGTAAACTGTCCTGCCGTCAGGTTCATAGGCGTGGTACCCATGTCGGTGCGGCTAGCGCTGGCGTTGCCGCTGAAGTTAAAGTCATGGTCCACATCATACAGCGGGGTGTTGGCACTGGCCACATAGCCCGTTACAGTATGCTCGGCACCGTCGTAGGCGGCCGTGTCTTTGTTACCCTCAATCGTCACCATCACATCCAGCGGGGTAATGGTCTGGTAACCGTCGGTCACGTTGAAGTTCACCGTAGCAAAGTTGCTGTTCGCGTTGGCAAACTGAGCGGCTGCCAGTCCCATGTTGGTAGTACCCACCACAGTTCTGCGGGCCGTATCCACGCCGCTGAAGCTAAAGTCATGGGCCACATCATACAGGTTGCTGCTGGCCGTGGCGGTATAGCCGCTCACCACATGCTCGTTGCCGTCATAGACCTCACTGCTGTGGTTACCCACAATCGTCACATTGGCGTTGATGGGATTGATGGTCTGATAACCGTCGGTCACGTTGAAGGTCACCGTGCCGAAGTTGATGTTGGTGTTCGAGAAATGAAGGGCATCCAGACCCATATAGGTAGTACCTGCATCGGTTCTGGTGGCGCTGGCCGTGCCGCTGAAGTTGATGTTGGTGGTCACATTATACAGGTTGCTGCTGGGGGTAGCCGTATAGCCACTTACCGTATGGGCGTTGCCGTCATAGTTCGTGGTGTTGTGGTTACCCACAATGTCTACGGTCACATCCAATGGGGTAATGGTCTGATAACCGTCGGTCACCTCAAAGGTGGCATCATAATTGTTGTTCCTGTTCGTGAACTGGCTGGCGTTCAAGCCCATGTAGGTGGTACCAGCATTGGTTCTCGAAGCGCTGGCCATGCCGTTGAATCTATAGTCAGCCGAATTGCCACCAGTAATACGATACTGGCTCACATTCGCGCTGATGGTATAATTGCTTACGTTATGGCTGTTGCCGTCATATACCGTGCTGTCGTGGTTACCCACAATCGTCACTATCACAGGTCTCGGTATAATGGTGATGTAACCATTGGTCACCTGATAGGTCACCGTACCGAAGTTCGAGCTCTGGTTGTTGTGTCTAAATCGGCTTGCATACAAATTCATCGTTGAAGTACCCACATCGGTTTTGGAAACGCTTGGGGTATAGCTTATACCCATGAAGGTATAGTAAACGGTAGAGGCGTCAAACAGCGGGGTGTTGGCGGTAGCGGTAAAGCCGCTCACCGTATGCTGGCTGCCGTCGTATTCCACGGTGTCGTAAGCACCCACCACCGTCACGATGACATCCAGCGGGGTAATCGTCTGGTAACCGTCGGTCACATTGAAGGTCACCGTGCCGAAGTTCGTGTTGGTATTCGCAAACTGGGTAGCTCGCAAGCCCATATTCGTTGTTCCGGTATTGGTTCTCGAGGCACTAGCCGTACCACTGAAGCTGATACTGGTGTTCACGTCATACAGGGTGTTGGTGGCAGTGGCGGTATAGCCGTCCACCGTATGGGCATTGCCGTCATACACCGTGCTGTTGTGGTTACCCACAACGTTCACCGTCACGTTGATCGGATTGATGGTCTGATAACCGTCAATCACCGTGAAGGTCACGTTGAAGTTCGAGTTCGTGTTCGTGAAGTGAAGGGCATCCAAACCCATATAGCTGGTACCAGCGTCGGTTCTGCTAACACTAGCGGTGCCGCTGAAACTGATGCTGTTCGTCACATTGTACAAGGGGTTGATAGTATTGGCAGTATAGCCGCTCACGGTGTGGGCTTGGCCATCATAGCTGGCCGTATTATGATTACCCACAATCTCCACGGCCACGTTAAGCGGCGAGATGGTCTGGTAACCGTCGGTCACATTGAAGGTCACATGGGCAAAGTCAGTATTGTGGTTAACAAACTGGCTGGCATCCAAGCCCATGTTGGTCGTACCGACATCGGTTCTCGAGGCGCTGGCGTTGCCGTTGAAGTCGAAGTCAGCCACAGAATATAGCGGATTGCTGAAGCTCACCTCATAACCGCTTACGCTGTGCGACTGGCCATCGAAAGTAGTGGTGTTGTGGTGGCCAGTAATGGTCACTACCACCTCATCCACTGCGGTAATGGTCTGGTAACCATCGGTCACATTGAAGGTCACCGTGCTGAAGTTGTTATTCGTATTGCTAAACTGATTGGCATTCAGCTGCATGTAGGTCGTACCCACACTGGTTCTCGAAGCGCTGGCCGTGCCACTGAAGCTGATGCTGTTGTCCACATTATACAGCGGGGTGTTGGCCGTGGCGGTATAGCCGCTCACGCTGTGCTCTGCACCATCGTAGGTAATCGTGTTGTTAGCACCCACCACCGTCACTATCGCATTAATCGGCATGATGGTCTGATAACCTGGGGTCACCTGGAAGGTCACCGAACCGAAGTTAGCGTTGGTGTTCGCAAAGTCGGCTGCACTCAGCGTCATCAAGGCAGTGCCGGCATCCGTACGGGTAGCGGTGGCTACCGTAGCGGTCTGTGCGGGTTTAGTGAAGTCGTTCACGGTGTACAGGCTGTTGCTGATGTTGGTGATGTTGTAGCCCGAAATGCTATGGGCATCGCCGTCATAGCTGTCGCTGTGGTTGTTACCTACCACGGTCACCGTCACAAGGGTGCTCAGCGGCGTAATGGTCTGTCCGCCTGCGGTGATGTTGAAGTTCACATTGGTGAAGTGGTTGTTGGTGTTCACAAAGTCGGATGCACTCAGCGTCATGTTGGTGGTACCGGCATCCGTACGGGTGGCAGTAGCTACCGTAGCCGTCTGAGAAGGCTTCGTGAAGTCGTTCACCGTATAGAGGGTGGTCGACTGACCGGCAATCTCAATGGCGGTCACCTGATAGCCCGTCACGGTATGGGCATTGCCGTCATACTCGTTGGATTGGCTGTTACATTTCACCTTCACCACTACCTCTGCAGTCGAGGGGATAATGGTCTGTGCACCTGGGGTCACCTGGAAGGTCACGGTGCTGAAGTTGGCGTTGGTGTTGGCAAAGTCGGCTGCACTCAGCGTCATGCTGGTGGTACCCAGCTCGCTGCGGGTAGCAGTGGCTACCGTAGCCGTCTGTGAGGGTTTCGAGAAGTCGTTCACCGTATAAAGGGTGGTCGCCTGACCGGCTATCTCAATAGCGGTCACCTCGTAGCCTGTCACCGTATGGGCGTTGCCGTCATATTCGCTGGTATCGATGTTACCACTTATCTTCACCACTACCTCATTGGTCGTCGGGATAACGGTCTGCCAACCATCGGTCACCTGGAAGGTCACCGTGCCGAAGTTGTTGCTGTTGTTCACAAAGGAGGCAGCAGTCAAGCCCATGGTGGTGGTACCCACATCGGTGCGGCTTGCACTGGCAAACATGCCGGTGGCCAAGCCAAAGTCGTTGGCGGTGTACAGCGGAGTGCTGATTTCATCCACCGTATAACCGGTCACGGTGTGTTCTTGGCCATTAAAGCTGGCTGTATCGGTGTTACCGTGCAGTTTCACGGTGGCGTTAATCTTGTTGATCACCAACTGGCCGTCCACAATGTTGAAGGTCACATTGGCGAAGTTGTTGTCGTTGTAGCTGAATTGGTTGGTGGTCAAACCCATGGTGTAGGTGCCCGCATTCATTCCGCTGGCAACGGCATTACCGCTATACACCACCTTAGCCGGGTTATACAAACTGCTCGTGCAGTTCAGGTCATAACCGCTCACGTTTTGTGTAGTACCATTATAAGATACGGTAGCGCTATGTCCGGTCACGTTCACGGTCAGTGTAGCTGGGGTGATGCTGAACGTACCGCCCTGTGCCGTCACCGTGTAGTTCGGATTCGAAGTGGCAACAGCGTTCACCGTAATAGCATAGTCACCTACATTCTGACCAGTTACACGGCTCAAACTGTAAACCGGTGCCACGCCGTTGGCGGGAACGCCCGTCACGGTAGCGGTCAATGCAGGATCGGTGCTGGCAGTGTTGTCATATACTTTCGTCTTGTTGTCGGCTTTGATGGTAATCGCTGCAGGGGTGATGCTGAACGTACCGCTCTCCACCGTCACGTTGTAGTTCGGGTTCGAAGTGGCAACAGCGTTCACCGTAATAGTATAGTCACCCACATTCTGACCAGCTGCACGGTTCAAGCTGTAAACCGGAGCCACACCGTTGGCGGGAACACCCGTCACGGTAGCGGTCAATGCGGGATCGGTGCTGGCGATGTTGTCATATACCTTCGTCTTGTTGTCAGCCTTAATGGTAATCGCTGCCGGGGTGATGCTGAACGAACCGCTCTCCACCGTCACGTTGTAGTTCGGGTTCGAAGTGGCAGCGGCAGTCACCGTAATAGCATATTCACCCACATTCTGACCGGCTGCACGGTTCAAGCTGTAAACCGGGGCCACGCCGTTGGCAGGAACACCCGTCACAGTGGCGGTCAACTCAGGATCAGTGCTGGCGGTATTGTCATACACCTTCGTCTTGTTGTCAGCCTTGATGGTAATAGCCGCAGGGGTGATGCTGAACGTACCGCCCTGAACCGTCACGTTATAGTTCGGGTTAGAGGTAGCAGCGGCGGTCACTGTGATAGCGTATTCACCCACATTCTGACCAGCTGCACGGTTCAAACTGTAAACCGGGGCCACACCGTTGGCAGGAACACCCGTCACGGTAGCGGTCAGTGCGGGATCAGTGCTGGCGATGTTGTCATATACTTTCGTCTTATCGTCAGCTTTGATAGTGATAGCCGCAGGAGTGATGCTGAAGGTACCGCTCTGAACCGTGATGTTGTAGTTTGGATTAGAAGCAGCCTCAGCGGTCACCGTAATGGTGTATTCTCCTACATTCTGACCGGCCACACGGCTCAAGCTGTAAACCGGAGCAATGCCGTTGGCGGGAACGCCTGTCACAGTGGCGGTCAACTCAGGATCGGTGCTGGCGGTGTTGTCATACACTTTCGTCTTGTTGTCAGCCTTGATGGTGATGTCGGCAGGGGCAATCGTCTGAGCACCATCTGTGATGTTGAAGGTCACGGTGCCGAAGTTGCTGTTGGTATTGGTAAACTGCTCAGCGGCCAAACCCATGTAGGTGGTACCCACCTCGCTTCTGCTGGCCAGCGCATTACCGCTGAATACAAAGTCAGTAGCATTGCCGCTCACCTTATACAACGGGCTGCTGGCGGTGGCGGTATAGCCACTTACTTCATGCGCGTTGCCGTCATAGTTGGTGGTGTCTCTGTTACCCTTAATCGCCACGGTCACGTCAAGCGGTTTCACCGTCAGGAAGCCGTCAGTCACGTGGAATCTCACCTTAAACGATTCATTGGTGTTCACAAAGTCATCGGCTCTCAATCCCATCATCGTCGTTCCTACATCGGTTCTGCTGGCCGTTGCAGTACCGTTAAACTGAATATCGCTGGCACTTGCAGGATAGTGATTAGCGTAGGGTTCTCCTGATTCCACATACCTACCCTTCACGGTATCTATCGACCAGCCGGTCACCGTTTGCAGTGTGCCATTGTAATCCACCGTATCTTGGTGACCCACAATCTCCACAATCACAATACCAGCTTTCACAATCTCCAACCAACCGTCAGTAACATTGAAATTGACGTTGAAGTTGTTGTCATTGTTGGTAAACTGGTTGGCGCTGAGGCCCATGTTGTAGATACCCACAGCGGTACCCGAAGCGGTGGCGTTGCCGTTGAATACCACACTATTTTGAATATTGTATATATTGCTGTTAGTGTTTATGGTATAGCCTGTCACACTCTGCTCAACGCTCAGATACTCGTTGATGTCGGTATTACCCGTCACAAACACCTCCACATTGGCCTTGTTGACGGTCAGATAACCGTCGGTCACGTTGAATCTCACATTGGTGAAGGCGCTGTTCAGGTTGGTAAACTGGTTGGCATCAAGTCCCATATTGCTGGTACCCACAGCTGTTCTGCTAGCCGTGGCGGTGCCGCTGAATGCAAAGTCGTCTGTAGTATAGGGATCCGAGCCTTGCGGTACCCAAATGTTCACCTCATAGCCGCTCACGATGTGCTCGTCGCCATTGTAATCCACCACGGCCTGATGACCGCTGATGGTCACAATCACCGTACCGGCGGGCACAATCTCCAACCAACCGTCGGCGGCAATGCTGAAGTTGACATTATAGTTGGCGTCGCTATTGGTGAAGTTGGCGGCAGACAGGTTCATAGGATATACGCCCACCGCACTACCGCTGGTTGATGCCGAGCCGCTCACGTTGGTCACATCATAGCTGCTGTTGTCGGCCACGGCGGTAAAGCCGTTCACACTCTGTACGCTTCCAGTGTAAGCCACCATATCGGTGTTACCCGTAATGGCCACATTCACCGTCAGCGGGGTAATGGTCAGCGTGTTGGTGGTGTATTCCACATGGTAGTTGCCTTGCTCAGCATCACCCGCAGGGGTGATGGTGTAGCTACCCACACTCTCTCCTGCTACACGGCTCAGGCTGTAACTGATGACGCTGATGGGCTCACCTGTTATCAGTCCGCTCACGGTGGCAGTCAGAGTAGGATCGCTGGTGCCATAAACCTTGGTTTTAGCCTCGGCGGCTACGGTCACGGTCACTCGTTTCACAATCAGCTTGCCCGCCTGCTTATCTATATTATAGTAGCAGCTTACGTCCACATTGCCTCTCATCACCTTCACGTTAGCGATGGTGTTGTCCACGGTGTCAGCTTGGTAAATGCTGCCCGTCACGGTGGCGGTCACCACGTCACCATTCTGCAAGCTGTGGCCGGCAGCGGCGTTTTCAGCGCTTATCGTGTAGCTTTCGTTACCGAAGCTGATGGTGTAGCTGGCATCGCTATGATCTGTGCCGTCATAATCCCAAGTGTGAGAAGCGGAGGTAATCGTCAGGGTCTGGGCTATCTGCTCCACAACCTGGGTGGTGGTCATCTTACAGCCCTTGCTATCGGTCACTGCAATGCTGTAATTACCGTCAGCCAGGTTGTTAATGGTGTATTCACCGTTCGGAAGCGAGCTGGTGCTGCCGTTGGTGTTCACGCTGTTGTCGTTCCAAGCCACCGTATAGGTCGGGGTGCCGTTCGTCAGGTTCAAGGTGATAAAGCCGTCAGCGGTGTTGTAGCACTGGCTGTTGGCGGCCGTCACCTGTACCAAGGGCTTCGGATATACCTGTACGCTCACAGGCGAAGAGGTGGTGGTACAATGATGAGCGTCCTCAAAGCTTACGCTCACGGTCTTCGTACCCACGCTGCTCCACTGGGCCTCTATGGCATTGCCGCTGCCACTAGTGCTGCCGCCCTCGCCCAAATTCCACACATAGTTGCTCATACCGCTCTGGGTGGTGAGGTTCAGGCTAGCATTAGCCTCCGAACTGTTGATACATACCTCGCCGCCGCTGAGGGTAGGAACAGTCAGTGCATATACGGTGATGGTCTTGGTGGTAGCCGACGGACTCACACAGCCGCTGGCGTTGGTAAAGTTCACACTCACGGTCTTGGTTCCAGCTGAGGCCCACTGCAACTTGATGCTGGCAGTACCCTCTCCTTCGGTGATGGTGCCACCGTCCACTGTCCACACATAGTTGCTCATGCCTGTCTGCGTGCTCAAACTCAACTCTTTTTCAGTAGTGGAAGTGTTGATACATATTTCGTTCTCACCCGTAATGGACGGGGTGTCGTAATCGTTGACGGTAATGTTGGCGACGGTGATAGTGCTGTCGACGTTGCAAGTCTGGTCGCTCACCTTCACCTTATACACAAAGCTACCCGCTTCTGCCGTGCTCGGTGTGTAGTTAGCACTGGTAGCCCCGTTAATGGCCACATCGTTTTGATACCACTGGTAAGTGTAGCTGCCGCTGCCCACAACGCTCACCGCCAATGCAGCCACATTGTCATCTTCCTTGCAATAGATGGCATCGGGAGACGTTTCGGTAAGATCGAACTTAGCGTAAACGGGCACTGTCACGGTAAACGGAGCACCCTTGCATGCATCACCCGTAGTCGGGGTAACCGTATATATTGCATTTTGGGTGGCAGCAGTCATGTTGTTCAGTGTGCCACTCACATAGCTTTTTGCCGTATCGGATTCTCCGCCCGTAATGTCGGTCACCACAGGAGCAGCCCAAGCATAGGTCGTAGTAAAATTCTGGAAGACCGGAGCCTTCGGAGTAAGCGTGAATGTTTCACCGCTACAAATAGCATCGGCAGCAGTATCGTTGATGTTCTGTGCTGGATACGGGCTGTCGAGAGTTACCTCAATACTATCCGTAGCCGAACACTGCATAGAAAGACCTTTCACACTCACAATGTATTTTCCGTGAGTAAGACCAGGATAGGTTTTCACATTACTCAATTCAGTAGCAGTAGCACCTCCATTGATAGTATACAAATATATGTATTGACCAAACGTAGGCAGAACACCTGCCGCTGTAGCGGTAATGGTAGCATTATTTCCTGCACAACTTTCTTGGGTTGCAGTCAAGCTTATTGTCGGAGCAGGACTTACCGTTATCGTTCCCGAGAAGAATTCTTGGTTGCAAGGTTCATTTTGACCAGGCAGTACCTTGCTAGAGAAAGTAAAGCTATAATTATATGTCGTATTCTCTGCTACTCTCGGTACACCAGAAATTGTTACCACATGTGTAGTCGCATCTATATCGTATAAACTGTCAGGAAGCGAACCTGTCTTCTCCACACTGGCTGCATTTTCCGGAGTTATTGTAATCGGATCAATGGGGGTACCCGAACATAGTTCCTGATTGGCGTCACCGCCATTGGAAGTTATAGTAGTACGAGAAAAGACATTAATTGTAAGTGTTTTCCCTGAAAATGTATTAAGTTTACAACCTCCGTTTACAGAATATTTGATACGATAGGTGGTATCAGCAAGATAATGGTTATCACTTGGAATAGTTCCATGTTGAATAACAGCATTATTATTGTATGTTGTAAGAGTAGGTTCATTGAAAATTATTGTGGCATAATTCTGACCACTGTCACAACATGCATATATATCATCCGGGAAATAATCCCATTTCATCACAGGTGGCTGGGTAATTGTTACTGAACATGTTGCCGTACATCCGTTGGCATCTGTAACTTGTACTGTGTAATCCCGAGAGAATTCTGTAGTATTACCAAAACAGATATTATTATAAACTCCCGTCACACCAGTTTCATCGCTATAAGCATTATAATAAGAATATGCTTCTGTACCACCAGTAGCTTCTACCTTAAAATAGCCTTTGGGAGATGATGGTTTACAATTATTACATTCAATATCATGGTGAACACTATCAATTTCATGTATCTTCAACCTCGCCGGTATCGTCAGGTTAATCACCACGGTGCTGTCGTTGTCGCAGCTGTCGGCTACGGTTACTGATACTGGAATAACGTATACAGTGTCACGCAATTCTACGGGGGTGCCGATTGCTGGCGACTGGCTGATAATCAGATGGGGCTTCTCAACGATATTGTCTATCGATACCAGGCGCACATCCTCAGTCAAGTTCGGTATGGAGAACTCACAATTGCTGGCCGTGAGACGACGATTCATATTCAATGCCAAAGTATTGATCTCCGGTGCCGTAGTGTCTTTAATGGTATAGGTAAACGTCCATACAAACACACTGTTCACACTGTCTTTGTAACATCCCACGCTGTCTCTATAAATATAGGTATAGGTGCGGGTGTTTTCACATACGTTGTCAGTAGTCTCAATTACGGGTTCCGGATTGGATAGCGTGTTGCCACATACATTCTTCACCACGGGCAAGAATACTGGGGCAATGGCATCCGCCGTTTTCTCTACCATAGCCGTAGTGGGCACTGCGGTTCCTCCTGCTGCAACATACTCGCTCGGAGCAGTCGTGCGCAGAATGTGGTAGGTAAAGGTCCAGTCTTTGGTGGTGCCGTCACAATCATGATAACGGTAGGTGTAGGCTACCGTACTCTCACCATTGCTGTTTATGTTACGAATAACCGGTTGCACCAGTTCATAATCCGAGGTAATGTCGTCACCACATCCATTGGTAGCCTGCGGTAAAACAATCCGTGAATCAGTCTCGCCGGCGGCCACTGCCTCCGACTCACATTCTACCGTGTCTTCAACAGCCACATTAGTAGAGAATTCGATGTCTCCAACAACTCCCACATGCACAATATTCTCTGAAGTAGCTCTACAGCCGGCATCATCGGTATAAGTAATGGTATATGGATAATCGTGTCCACAAGACATATTTGCCAACGTGGTCATAAAGGTAGCTGAACCATTAGTTATAACTCCATTGGTAAATAGATTTGTTCCATTGATAGAGCCACTAAGAGTATATCTATTGGCAGCTAAACTCACATTTTCAAAGCCGGTTTCTATCTCAACCGCTCCATTGCTGTTATAGCAAAATTCGTAGGGCTGGGTGTTGATTTTCACCGTCGGGTTCACCGTCACCTTCACGCTGTCCAAAGGTAGGGTACAGTTTTCGTTTTTAGCCGTCACATAGTAGGTGAGCACCACTGGCTCGGTAACGCCACCTCCCAATTCTACATCCTCATCTCTAATGACGGTAACATTGTTACCTCCGTTTCTTCCTTCACAACTCCAATCGTAACGCACATTCGGCGTATAACCAATGGGGTCAATTGACTCCGGATTAATCACTACGGTTCCACCCGAACAAATGGACAGTGAGTCAGGTAAAACAACGCTTAAATTAGAAGTTCGATCCACTGTAATCTCCTGGCTTTGCTCGCAGCCATTGGCATCCGTTACCGTCAACGTGTAAGTGCCTTTCGGCAGATTATTGAAAGTAGTCGTAGCAGAAGTGGTTCCAAAACTGTTTCTTTCAATAGTGCTTCCTAGTGTTAAGCGATAGAGATAACCAATATTGTTAGCATAAGCCACACCTCCATGTGTGCCAGTAATGCTGATTGTACCATCATTGTTGGCACAAGAGGCAGGAGTCGTTTCATAATTACCCACCACTAAGGCATCCGGTTCGTCAACGGTCACCGTCATCGTGGCGGTACAGCCATTGGCGTCCGTTGCGGTCACCGTATACTCGCCAGCCGACAATTCAATGAAGTTGCGGCTATCCGAGGCTGGCCTACTGCCAATCGAGTAGGTATAGTCGGAGGTACCGCCAGTAGCAGCCTCAATAGTAACAGTACCTGTGGCCGTGCCGTTACAGGTAACATCCGTAGAAGTATAGTCATGCAAAGCCAAATCTTTCGGCACCACCACCTTGATCTGCACGGTATCCTCTCTTCCGCAAAGATCAACCACCTTTACGGCAACTATCGTGTCAGTGGTGATGAATCCGGTCTTATCCTGCGTAATATGGAGACTATCCAAGGGTGAACAATTGTCGCTCACCTCCACATATTCACCGTTAATGGTCATCATAGGAATAGCATAGGTACAATTGCTTTTGCGTTCAGCAGGCACCGAATTTCTTATCTTAGTAATGATGGGCTTTTCATCGTCTACCGCAATGATGAAGCCCGTACTCTCATTAGAATAGCAAGTGCCCTTGCCAATAGTCAGCGTCACCACGTATCTATGGCACGTACCGTCGCTGGTGATATGTATAGTGTCTAGGTCGCCTGTTCTCCAGGGCTCACCGTCTCTCCTTACGTTCCAGCTGTAGCTGTCAGCTCCCGTCAGGTTCACCAATTCCGCACTGAGTTCGTAGTATTCCCCATTGGGTTTCGGGCAGGCATCGGCGGCAGGCTCACCGTTGATAAGCGCACGCATAATGGTCTGCGTGGCACTAACCGTAAAGTCGTAGTTGGCGGTCACCGTATCATTGCCTGCTTTCACCACAAAATCTTCAGAAATCTGGGAAGTACCGTCACTCATCATATAAGTGCCTCCATCGGCGCCTGTGGTGGTGATGGAACCGGCCACAAAGGCGGCATTGTTCAACAAAGCGTTAACGGGAACGCTTACCGCCGTAGGATTGGTCATCTGCGTTACCAGCACCGATTCATTGTAAGGTTTGCAGTCGTTCACCGTCACATCCACCTGCTTAGGAGTGATAGACATGGAATAACGACAGCTCTGGGTGGCATAATTATGATCATCTGGATAAGCGATTACTTTTACCAATACAGGACCATCAAATACATTTTCGATGGTCGGCATGATGTTCGTTGTATCTCCCCAATGCTCTCCATTATCTCTTGACATAGTGTATTTCAATGCTGCAGGTACGGTAGTGTGTGAGTCATTTGGTTCAATAATGTAAGTGTGGATATCATTCTCATCAGCAGTCAGCGAAATACCGTCATAAACTTTGCTGAGGTCATCCGGGCAGTCCATCGAAATGGCTCTTTCAACCACAGCAATCTCGCAGTAATATGTAGAGGTATTACATCCAGCCGGCTTGGTAGCATCTGTAATCACAGCAGTAATGGTAGCTGACCTATTCGCAGCAAGTCCTTTAATCTCATTTTGTGTAGGATTACTTGGTTCTACGGATATATCTATAACTTGATTATCAGAAGTAGTCCAAGCTACAGTCTCTCCGGTTTCCAGTGGTCTGGAGATTTCCAAAATCTTACCTCTACCTGCCTGCAGGTTCTCAGGACAGTCGAAAGTAAACGCTTCGGGAGCGGTTTTGACCGTCACCGTCACATTAGCTCTGGCTACACAGCCGTTGCCGTCAGTAGCGTTTACATAATAGGTCTGGGTAGCCGACGGAAAAGCGTGAACCTCAGCGGAAGCGGCTTCGGAGACATCCAGCCCGATGGTCGGTATCCACTCGTAAGTGATGGCTCCTCTACCCTGCTGGTAATGCACCTCGGCGGTTAATGTGGCGGTATCGCCCAAACAAATGTCAGCGGGAGTGGCTACACTCACAGTCATTTTCCTCGGAATGATTACATGCATAGTTGTGTCGGCAACATTACCGCAAGCATCCGTGATGGTAATCAACACCGGAATATCTTGATCCTCATCAGTCTGATAATATAATGACCATTCGGCAGGTTCTTGATGGAAACTCATCAAATTACTTGCGGAACAATCATCCGTTGCGTTCCAATAGCCTTCAAAACTCGGGATCTTAAATGCACAGTTGCCGTTTGTCACAATGGCAGCTAAACTGTCCATACGGGTAATAGTCGGAGCGGTGTTGTCCATCACGCTGATGGTCTTGTTCTCAGAGGCTACCGAACAGCCCTTACTGTCGGTCACCGTTACCCCTACCGTATAATTCGTATCGCAGGAAAGGGTTGGAATCGTAACCTCACCTGTGGTGGCCGAAACGGCTAGGTCGCCTGTCCATTCATAGCTGTATCCGCTGCCACTTCCAGCAGAGCCGTTGGCCGTGAGCACCACATTGCTGGCCCCCGGACATACATTCGTCAAAGCACCATTCGCTGTAATTTCAACCGCAGGCAGACTGTTCACCGTAATGGTGTCGCTCTTATGCGACGCGCAGTTGCCATTGTTCACCGTCACACGTACTATCTTGGTGCCGGCGGTGCTCCATTTGGCATTAATGGTGTAGGTATCGTTATTGTCACCTACAAACTCTCCACCGTCCAATTCCCATGAATAAGTGCAGCCGAGTACATTGTTGGTGCTCAGTGTCAACACCTTGTTGCTCAATGAGGCATCGCTGTTCAAACATACACTGTCGGCCCCGATAATAGTCAGCGGCAAGGTGTCGTTCACCCTTACACTGATATTCTTATTCACTGTCGGACAGTTATAGGTCGATTGGGCGCTAACCGTATAGTTATAGGTTCCTGCGCTGGTGGGAGCGCCGGTGATGGTTTCCCTACCAGTAGTAGAGGTGGCCGTCAAACTGGCATCCAATGTCGGGTCGTATGAAATGGTAGCATTGCTGTAGTCGATTACTATCGGGTCAATGCTTTCACCCAAACAGATGGTCTCTTCGGCATTCGTCACCGTCAGTTTCACCAGCGGGTTCACCGTGATGCGGATGGTGGAATCCTTGGTGCCGCATGAGTGGCCGTTTAGGCCTGTAAGTGTGGAGTAGGCGGTCACCGTAACGGAATGTGTGATTTGCGAGTTCACCTCAGCCGTGGGGGCTCCGGTAATACGGCCCGTGCTGCTACTGTACACAAGCCCAGCGGGCAGTGCATCAGCGATAGTAGCCGAATCCACCGTTGCATTCGCCACCGATACAATCATCGGCACAATGTTCTCGTTCTGACATACCGTATCAACGGCATTGGTGATGCTGATGGTAGGCAACAGATTAACCGTGATGGTGATGGTAGAATCTACACTACCGCAACTGTTGGAAGCGGTCAGGTTGAAGATGGCCGTTCTTGTGGGTGTTCCCGTAATCGTAGCCGTATGGTTAGTGTTATTGGCCTCAAAAGTCAGTCCGTACGAAGAAAGGTTAGGTTCAGTAATATTGGTGTTCGGATAGCTGATGCTGATAGTTTCTATGGCCTCTCCAGCACAAACAGTCTGGGTAGTGTTCTGGCTAATGGTCAGCACCGGCTTCGGGTTCACGGTCACCGTGCCCTCCAAGGAGTCTGATGCACACGCAGGAGTCTGCGTGGAGGTGGCTTTCACCTTATAATGATATACGCCGGCGATGGTCGGTGTACCCAAAATGGTATAGGTGGCAGCCGTCTTATTGGTGTCAATTCCTTCCGGCTGAGTAATTACTTGGTCGTTGGCGTCGGTCCATTCAATCGACAACTCGGCGTTGGCATAGTTGATGCTGATGGTGTTCATGGCCACTCCGGCACAGGTGGTTGGGCTGGCATCAGAAGCGGGAGAAATGCTCACCAGCGGGTTCACCGTGATAGTACCCGTAGCCGTCTTGCTGGCGCAAGCATGGGCAAACTGACTCTCAGCTTTAATAGTATAATTGAAGGTACCTGTCTGGAGCGGTGTTCCGCTAATCGAGTCGCCTCGGTAAAGTACTCCCGACGGCAATTCCGTAACGGTCACCCTGGAATAGACATCGTGGGTCACCGAAATGGTTTCAATAGAATTTCCCAAACACAGGGTTTGGTCGGTATTTGTGCCCACCGTCAAGCTCACCAGCGGGTTCACTGTGATAATGCCGCTCAACGTGGTACTTCCGCAAGAAGGATTATCAAATATCGAAGTGGCCGTCACCGTGTAAGCGTACTGAACGGTATCTCTTTCTTCTGTAGTTAATTCTGGCGTACCCGAGATGGTCTTACCATCAGCAAAGTTATTAGAGGAAATACCGCTATTGGTTTTTGCCCAAGTAATAGTCAAATCAGCGTTCATGCCTTCAAAAACAATATTTTGGATAGCTTCGCCTGAGCAAACAGTTTGGTCGAGTGAACCGGAGTTTGCGGCAAGTGTCACCTTGGGCAACGGACGCACCGTAATCTTACCCTCAAGGGTAACGGCGGGGCATTTTGGCTCATCCTCGTCAGAAGTTGCAACAATGTAATAGGTATATGTCACCGAATCCGTAACATCTTCTGCCAAGGTGGGCGTTACGTGGAGTTCGCTGCCAGAGAGGTAGTTGAAACCTTCGGGGGCAATATCATCTTTCCATACCAGTTCTATATCAGCATTGTCGTAGTCAATCTCAACAACGATGGACGAACCGGAACAAACAGTCTTTTCAGCATCTTCGGGAGTAACAAATGCCAAGACAATAGAATCCTGAACCAAAACAGAAGCAGAAGCAGTGCTGGAACAGTTATTGTCATCCGTGACAGTTACAACATAGGTTCCTGTAGAAGAAACAATTGCAGTATCTTTGTTCACATGTGTAGCATCTATATTGTCACTCCAATCATACGTAAACGAGTCGTTATGTGTAGCAAAAAGTTTTATGACTGTACCTTCACAAACAGATATATCTTCCCCTGAAGTACTTTGCCATGTTTGCTCATCATTATTTGCATCAGTATATATCGCAGAAAGAGTCACTGTTGGTAAATCATGTACATCTACGACAGCTCGCGCTGTATCTGGAGAAGAACATCCCTTGTCATCTGTAGCAATGACATAATAGGTGTCTGATGTGGTCACAACAATGCCCATTCCAGTTTCATCATTACTCCATCTATACGTGAACCCGCTATTACTACCACCATTGGCTGATGCCACCAACAAAGCTTCTTCGCCTTCACAAAGAGAATTTTTACTCACATATAAGTTTGCAATAACAGGCGCTGGCTGCGTAAGTGTAATTGAAGGTGTATTTTTACATCCATTTGAATCGGTTACAGTAACTGAATAATAACCCGCAGATAGGTTAACTATCGAATCCATTCCTGTAACGCCATTACTCCATTCATAATCATACGGAGTTTTGCCGCCAGATACATTAATTGAAATATAACCAGTTGTATCACCATTACATTTAATAAGCCTGAGGGTCTCCTCGTTAATTGTGGCAGAAAAACGAGCCGGGACTTTAACATAAAATGGGTATGAGACTTCCGAAGTACTTGTAACATTACCACAATTATCCAACACGGTAACATTAATAGTTACAGTACGTTCAGTATCCGCTTGTGCGATGTATGCACCTGCAACAGGTGACTGAATGAGATTTAATTCGGCCAAAAGTGTACAATT
>Ga0265298_10000077_pt1 | contig 142376 bp, 104 predicted proteins | sample AusTroGonzalo_MG_3_FD_193486 | JGI IMG/M metagenome (GOLD analysis project Ga0265298, IMG submission 193486) | Bovine rumen microbial communities from tropical cattle in Woodstock, Queensland, Australia - Gonzalo_01 | ecosystem: Host-associated > Mammals > Digestive system > Stomach > Rumen ...
TCTTCCTCTGGATGGGGTTACATCGTTTGCTCGCACCTTTTGCAGTATTAGCGATAACCGTCCCCACGAACTTCATCATCGTCAGATTTGTGTTTAAGCATTTCAAAAGAAAATGACAGGGCATTTTACCATAGGCTATGATGCCAAACGGATTGTCAGTAACGGGACAGGACTTGGAAGTTACGGACGGACACTCGTCAACGATATCGCCACGCAGTCTCGCAATCTGCAGCTCATATTATATGCCCCAGACAAAGGACATGACGAACTACGTAGTCAGGTCGTTGATCACGACAACGTCGTTTTCCGATACCCAACAATAGGCATACCCCATATGCCAAAAGCACTATGGCGCAGCAAAGGCATCATAAAGGACTTAATGCATGACGGTGTGCAACTATTCCACGGTCTTTCTGGTGAACTCCCTCTCGGTATCCATAAAAGCGGTATCAAAAGCGTTGTGACAATCCATGATCTCATCTTCCTGCGACATCCTGAATTCTACCATTGGCTTGACACGAAGCTCTATACATGGAAGTTTCGTCAGACGATTCGCGAGGCAGATCATATCATTGCCATTAGCGAATGCACCAAGCGTGACATCATAGAACTCGGTCAAGTTGATGAGCGAAAGATATCACTGATCTATCAGAGCTATTCACCAAAATATTCCGATCAAATCAGTGATACGCAGAAAGAGACTGTTCGGCAATCATATAACCTGCCAAAACGATTCATTCTTAATGTTGGTTCCATTGAGGAACGCAAGAACATCCTACTTGTGGTAAAGGCACTGCCATATCTGCCTGACGATCTGTCACTTGTTATCGTTGGCCGGCATACGACCTACACAGACAAGGTCCTCGAATATGCCCGAAAGCATAACCTGAGTCATCAGATACATGTTCTTCACGGTGTTCCCAACGATTCTCTACCGATCCTCTATGCCATGGCAGAAACCTTTGTATATCCCTCACGCTACGAAGGATTCGGTATTCCTATCATTGAGGCAATCCGCTGTGGCCTTCCCGTTGTTGCCTGTACCGGTTCCTGTCTGGAAGAGGCCGGCGGACCAGACAGTCTCTATGTCGATCCTGACGATGAACAAGGCATGGCCAATGCCATTCAACAGACTCTCCTTAGAGCTGACGGACGCGAGCAACGCATTCTACGCAGTCAGGAGTATATCCGTCGTTTCGAAGGTACAGATGTGACAGGTCAGGTTATTGACCTGTATAAACAGTTACTTTTTCTTTAGTACCATCTTCTGCCCATAAGAACTACTTACCTGTTTGATAAACTCTGACAGTTCCTGAAACTTTGCTTTCTCGTAAGATCCAGACTTCATTAGAAGACTGTATTTGACATGCACCTTATCTTCTTCCTTCAATATATCAAAGGTGAACTTCCCAAACGGCTTTTCCACAACCACATTCTTAGGCAAAGATTCTATCTCATAGCCCTCAGGAATCGTCATCGTGAAATCGTCAATATCAAGGTATCCCATATCAACATACACATCCCACTGACGCTCATTCTTAACAACAGGAGCGGAATAGCCTTGATGAATCGGACATACAGGAACAAAAAGACGTTGTCCGGTGACCGACGCATACTTAGCACTTTCAATCTGTGCATCGATGATAATGGATTGCCCCACCTCACGCACATCCAACTGACTGACTGTCGCTTGTGGAACACGAACCTTATTCAACATCACTCTCTGACAATCTTTCTCTTTCATTTTCAGCAGAGGGATACTGTTCTCATACTGGCGGTTATGAACCGTCTGCAAAAGCACCATAGTGGCAGCCCCATCTGAAGCCAATTGAATCTCAGCTGTAGTGTGCATGAGATTCGTACTGTCGGCATAGACAGGCAATCTGACCATACGACCACCATCTGCACTAATCTCTATCGCGTCATGTCCTGCAATATCTTCATGCACATACCCCATCGGCAGATGAGAACTTGTACATTCCAGCCAAAGCGTGTCACCTGGTAATGGAACTTGAAGAATCACATGATTCATCTGGCCTATACTAGCAAAGTCTTTCAACAAGCGACGATTGTTCATACTGATGACAGTATAGTTAGAAGCAATACCTATGACCTGTAACATCGCTCGCATGTAGTTCGACAGACCCTTGCAATCGCCAAAGCCACTTTTGTAGACATCTGCCGCCGGAGTTGGCTGCAACCCGCCGACACCCAGAAGAACGGCCACATATCGCGTTGTCTCCTGAAGGTACTTATATACTTTGTCAACTTTCTCGCGATCCGTCTTCAGATGGTCCGTCATTTGGTGAAGTTTTGCCTTTAACTCTTCTGGGAGTGCATCACGTCCCTCCAACAACCCATATTGCCATCTTCCGTAATCTTTCCAACTTCCAAGACTCCCTTGAGTTCCATAATAAGAAAACTGCTGTGGTGCAAAATAGGCCATCGGCAACAACTCTCGGAGGGGCGGAATATATGGTTCTCGACGGATAGCAGGCAGATCAGAAACCTCAAGCGTCAGCATCTGCTTACCATTCTCAGCATCTTCCACCGCAACAGGATGGTCAATATGCTGTGTCGTATATCGGATCTTCATATCCTTGGGAGCAACCAACTTATAGGTTGCTTTCTTCACACTGACATCGTAGCCTGAAAATGGGCAGAACACCGGGAACTCGACAAGATTATCTCGTATATCCATCGACCACTCATAAGTAATGGTCACAGGGTAAGTAGGAGGCGTGTAATCAAAATACATCGTATAATCATCGACAGCAAAATACTCTGAATATTCTGTGCGTTTCAACTCACTCTCCTTCAGTTTGCGGATAACACGTCCCGTAGCATCACTTACCTGTCCACGAAACTTCACCAACTTAACCTGTTTACTGCAAGAGCACGTGAATCCTGCATAGTCGGCCCCTTGCTCATTCAGAATTGTTACGACTTCCCTGCGTTGGACTGTCGCATGGGTCATGCTCTCACAGTTCACCTCAATCAGAGATTCCTCCACTACGGTGTGTTGGGCCTGCATCTCCTGCCATGAGAACAACACAAGCAATATCAATAATTTTCTCATTTCGCAATTTTCTTTATCACAAGCATGTTCTTGTTATGCTCAACCACCTGATCAAAGAAGGCTTTCAAATCCTGATATTCTGCATTAGAATAGAACAACTTGCTTAGATTCATTTTATATTGCATCTGTACTACATTATCGTCAGACACCGTTCCCATTATACGTACTGTCAGACCGTCAGCCTTCAGTATAATAGGTTTAGGTGCCTCCTCAACTTGATAGCCCTCCGGAAGGGTAATCATCGTATTCATGGTCTCTGCTTGCTTGTAAGGGAACTCAACAGGCAGTTCACGTGTTTCATCCTTAAATGGTGTCTCCTTCATAGGAACAAGTATAAGAGGATTAACATATATTCTGTCATCAGTAGCATCACACTGTCTCGTAAACTCCATTGTCTCCGAAACCCTTGGCGAGAAATCTGTTTTCCCATTCAGCTGATAATTCTGAATGACGATATCCTGTCGTTCCTGTATATCCCCTATTACATCTACACTGTCCTTGGCAAGTCGCCATTTCTTTCGAAGAGCAGCAGCGGCCTCGTTTACCAAGAGTGTTCGAGACTTACACGTCAGCAAGCCATCGGCACTAAGAGTAGCTTGGATGGTGGTTGACTCCTGCCCCGAAGCATGACTCCGGATATCTACCCACGATCCTTGTCCGCTTTTTGAGATGACCCGAGCCCGGTCAACCAGCAAGTCCGCTGGTAGCACATTGATATAACCATCCTCAACAGAACCGTCAAGATAAAGGTATGTCGAGTCTGTATCGTGAATTCCCACCACAAATGTTGTCAGATATTTCGAACTGGCATGTGATAATGGCAGAATTCCAGAACTTCTTTTACGCAACACCACAGGACAAGACTCAATACCTGCATCCTGCAACATATTGATCAACAAGAAATTCATATCGGCATTAGAGCCTGTACCTTCTTTCAGTACCTTTGAGGTCGATTTACCCCAGAAAGCATAATCACCATTCCAACGAACTTTCTCCTTCAACAGTTTAAACACTGCCGTTATACGTTCTTTCTGGTCGGGAATGGATGCGATGCCCTGTGCAACGATCTCCGACTTGAACGGACTACTCTTCTTCAGTCTTCCACCAAAATCTTCATCGCCAAGCAACGACTTATCAACATCATCCCATGTAGAGGCGTAATTCTTGTAAAGTCGTCCAGGAACATTGATACCTCCCAACTCATGGGTCACCTTATTGGAATAGTCCCTCACGTTCCATACATAATTATCTTTCTTCAGAGCAGGCAGACGACGGCCTTCAAAGGTTATCACATTGGTAACAATAGACTGTTCTCCCAGATTCAGGTTACCTGTCGTCTGTTTCTTCTCCATCTTGTTCACACCCGTCTCTTCAATATTGAAATTAAACCATTTCGGATAAGACAATTCATATCTGGTATATAGAACAGGAATATTACTTTGGGCATACCAGTCACGGAGATCCCAATAATAATCACTCTCTATCCGATATTCATATTCTATCACCGTACCGACCTTCACCTGAGGCACACTGAACTTCATCACTTTCTCGTTTTTGTTAAGACGTTCCTCATGAATCATAGAAGACTCCATTTTGGTCTTTACCAGTTTCCCGTCTTCCAGATTATAAGCAATCGCCTTCAGGCCTCTCACATTCTCGCAAGTCGTACGGTTCGATTCGTTCTCACGGTACACGATACTCAAATCCGCTTCACTTTTTCCTTCTGGCTTCAAGATCTTCAACCTGCGCTTCAACGAATAATAAACTTTAAAGTCGTCAAGCACACCATAGTATACGTCTAAGCTACGGTATAATTCCACAGCGTTGGCCTCTGTATCGCCATCGTATACAGTCATTTTCAACTCTTCATCGGTCGGTTTACCCCATTTCAGGTTTGGTTCCATGACTTGGGCTTGTACACCTACCACACTCAAAAGCGCAAAAAGTAAAGCAAATCCTTTCTTTCTCATAAGTTTAATGTTTATTGAATGATTAATTTATTGCAAAGATACAACAATCTTTTGTAATTTCTATCATCTAATTATAGAAAAAACTTTAGAACTTCCATCTCACCTGCAGATCAAGATCTGTCATAGCCGACGCATCAATCTGCTGATAACCGCTACCTATCGCACAACGATCGAAATAATCAGAAACGCCAGCCTTTGCCGTCAGCATGATCTGTTTCCCTAATTGGGCACGGAGCATCAGCCAATAACGGATACCCTCGCCATCATATTGATATATAGAATAGGTATAGAGCGGTCCCTGTTCGTAAAGATAGACACGGCAATCGTAACTGTCTGTATGGAAATAATCCAGTCCCGCGTTCAGCCGCAGCCAGTGATACCGATAGGAGATATTGCTGCTCAGCATAGCGCCCCATTCTCTGTCATGAGGACAATAACACCCATCCAATTGAGTCCGACAGCTAAAATTCTCAGCAAACGCATATTCGGCACTTAGTCTACCGCGATGTTCCCATCGGTTTTCTAAGGCAGAATTCTCCTTACTATCCTGTTGACGTAACCTCAGACGATATCGTGCTCCAAATGTCCAGTCACGCTGCCGCCAAGTACCTTGTAACAGATGATCCCAAGTATACGACGACTGTGACGCTCGATATCTCGCCCATGCAAAGTAGGCTATGTCGCTATAAGCCGTCAGTAAGCACACTGAAGTGGGCTGCCACGACACTCCCAAATAGACGCCACTCTCATTCTGCACCCGACCGCCATCACTATAGCTCTGTGCTGTCGTCGATGTGTAGCGATAGGCATAGAACCGCTGCAAAGCCATCACACTTAGTCTGTCGGACAGCTGCAAACTCATACTATTGATTGTCGCAAGATGGCCTTTCCTGTCTACGGCTGTCTCTCCTTGCAGAGCGACCTTACGACGTACGAACTGGTAGTCAAGACCCATATTCAGGAGGCTCCGTCCTCGCGGATAATGACGCCGATAGAGCACGGATGCGTCTGGCCGCAACTCCCTGTCATATCGTAGAGCCAAAACATTAAGTCCTGCATGCAGACCGTCATGATCATAGCGCAAGCTTCCTCCTATAGCCGTCTGGTGCAAGTTATGCTTTTTCCCCATCTCTTTCTCCGTACGATGATAGTCCGATGTCAAGATGGTGGACACCGTGGAGTCTTTGTTCAAGGTGGCGTCTATAGGTCGATACGACAGGAAGGCTATAGCCCGCAGATGGTCTGTCACACGAACCGTCGCTGCTGTTCCCTGAAGATAGTTCCCTGATCGTGACGAGTGCGCTCTGACATTAGAAGTTGTCCGTCCCAGATTCTGCAGCATAGCCACCTTGCCGAGACCAAAGCTATTATTAATAACCAAGCCCATACCTAGGGCTACCCGATAATTCCCGACGACCAACGATTCTACTCGTCCCCACTGCCTCACCTGCAGAAAAAGTGAGTAATAGTCATAGCCCAGTCTGTTCCTATCAGCAAAGAAAGGCTCTCCGGCATCCTGAGCTCCTACAACACCTATCTTAACGTTATCGCCATACGTAAACTGATAGCGCATCCAGTGTTTGTATGGATATCCCAGGTAACCATTACGATCGCCCTTTCGTTCGTAGAACGGCACACGCGCTGAAGCCGTCAGCTCTTGTTTCCCATATCTGACAATCTGTTTCATATCAGGGAATCTGGGCGTACTCTCTTCACCTATACATAAAAAGCAAGTCAGTAAACGTCGCTGTCTGTAGTCAAGTGAACGTATCATCAGTAGCTCACCCATCGACTCTATCCTACCATGACGATACCGATACTCCATGAATTCTTCGATCTGCTGTGCAGAGAGGAAAGGCAGTTCCTCCAATTGCTCCCTCGTCACCATGTTGATATCCAATGGCTGTTGCTCCAATTCGCAGAGGAGCTCATACGTCGACTCCCACGATGCGGATTCCATCTCATCGACCGTCAGCACTTCATTCAGATACAGCTCCCACGGATGCTCCATTCCACACACCTGCCGCCCCTGACCATTGACAGCCAGAGCACACATAGAGAATGCCAACACGACTTGTGTTTTCATATACCATTAAATTTAAGTTTTCCTTCTTAGTTTTCGCAAAGGTAGTGTATTTTTCTGTAATTAATGCAAAAACAGTGCTTTTTTCTTGCCTTACGTCCCACTTTTCGTACCTTTTTCGTACTTTTGCACCCGTTATGCGACAGATACAGACTCTCATCATACTCATCTCGCTGTGCCAAGGCATCCAAGCACAAGAACAGCAGTTGACTGCCGAGCAGGTATTGGCAGAGATGGATTCTCCGACTTTCGTCCCGACGGTGAAGGTGGGCAAGGTACTCCATGAGGGCGATAGCATTCAATATATGGAGATGAACAATGTCTACGTCTATCCGCAGCTGACCTTCAAGAACAGGAAGCAAGCCGACTCTTACATGCGACTGGTGAAGAATGTCAAAAAGGTTCTGCCTATTGCCAAAGAGGCGCGACAGATGCTGATTGAGACCACGGAATTCCTGGAGATGCTACCCGACCAGAAGGCAAAGGACGAGCATATCAAACGTGTGGAAGATGATATCTTCCGTACATACAAGCCTAAGATGAAGAAGCTGACCTATTCACAGGGAAAACTTCTGATTAAACTGATTGACCGTGAATGTCACTCCTCATCATACGATATGATCAAGGCATTCATGGGACCTATCCGAGCTGGATTCTGGCAGGTCTTCGCATGGGGTTTCGGAGCCTCGCTCAAGAAGGAATACGATGCCGAAGGTGTCGATCGTCTGACCGAGCGTGTTGTCCTTATGGTCGAAGCCGGACAAATCTGATAGGCACTTACTCCGAGAAAAGCACTTGTACGACCGTCTGTCCTACAGCCTGTAGCGTATTCTTGTCGATATGATCCATATCGTCGTTCACCGTATGCCACGTTGGACCGAAACAACTTTGCTGACAGTCTGGATAATAGGGGATGATATCTATACAGGGAATACCTGCCTGCCTATTCACTGGCAGATGATCGTCTGTAATGTAATTGCCCATCTGATTAGGGAACACGCTACCGAAGCCAACCACCTGAGCAGCACGCCACACCTTGTCTACTATACCCGATGCATATTGTACGGACAGTCCCTCCTTATAGAACTGAGCCCCTTCTCCTCCCACCATATCCAGAAGAATACCGAAGTGATAGCTCTTCGCAGTCTGACGCGGACAAACGCCCGCCCAATACTGTGAACCAAGAGCCCACGAGTTACCATCGTCTGGTACATCGCTCCATTGAGGCACGCCCCAGTCTTCCGCATCAAAACAAACGAAGTCAACACCGAGCTTCAGACTATCTTTCGCCAACAGACGTGCAATCTCAAGCATCACGGCCACACCGCTTGCCCCATCATTAGCTGCCAAAACCGGTTTCTTCTTGTTAGCCTCGTCAGGGTCATTGTCGGCCCATGGACGACTATCCCAGTGAGCACATAATAAGATCCTGTCTTTTTGATCAGGCAGATAACTGGCTATGATATTCATGCTCTTCAGTGCTGTACCGTCGTAGCCTCTTAGTATCGCCTCCTGAGGGACAACAGTCATACCGTATCCAGCAAACTGCCGGATAATCCACTGTCCACACTGATCGTGAGCCTCGCTATTCATTGTACGAGGACCGAAATCACACTGTCTCTGACAGAACAGATAGGCGCTATCAGCATTGAACACCGGACCAACCGGCTGCAATGCCGCCTGATCATCATTTGTCTGCTTACGCAAGTTTCCACATGCCATCATACTACAAACGATGACCATTGCACAGGCTATTCTCTGTATATTGCTTTTCATTACTTTTTTTCATTTTGAACCATACTCATCACACGAAGGAAATTCCCTCCCCAGATTTTCTGGATATCTGATTCACCATAACGACGGGCCAACAGTTGACGAGTAAAACAAATCAACTCCGACGAGTCGGCCAAGCCACGCACGCCCCCATCGCCATCAAAGTCCGTACCGATGCCCACATGATCGATACCCATGATCTTAATGGCATGCTCCAGATGATCCATCACATCCATTATGTTAGCCTCTCCGTCTTTCCTCAAGAAACCACTGTATATTGTTGTCTGAGCAACTCCACCTTTGGCAGCCAATGCACGCATCTGGTCATCGGTCAGGTTACGGGGATGGTCACATAGAGCCCTACTACTGCTGTGGCTGCATACAACAGGCATACTGCTCATCTCCAGCGCATCATAGAAGCTTTTCTCCCCCGCATGACTCAAGTCCACCATGATACCCAGACGGTTCATCTCACGGATTACCTGTTCACCAAAACTGCTCACACCACCATGAGTATGACTACTCTTAGAGGCAGAATCACAGATATCATTATCACCATTATGACAGAGCGTCATATATACGATACCACGCTCGGCAAAATGTTGGAGATTCTCCAGTCGTCCATCGATGGCGATACCGTTCTCGATACCCAGCATGATCGACTTCAAACCCTGACGTTTGTTCTCATAGAGATCCGCCGGGGTACGAGCGATGCGGACATACCGACTATTCTGATCGACGATAGCCTCAATCTCATCAAAGATCTGATCAGCATAAGCTGTTGGATGAGACGTCGGCTGAGGCAGATAGGCCACCATAATTGTTGCATCTTGCCGACCTTCCGTCATCTTATGCAGATCAACCAGAATTTTCGGATCACGATGATCAAAACGGATTCCCTGCGGGAAGAACATCGGTGTGTCACAATGGGTGTCAAGTGTCAGCACACGATCATGTAACTGGTGTGCCCTACGATATGCAACAGCCTTTTCTACAAGCCATCGGAACAGGGGTAGTCCATCCTGCATGCACTCCGGATGCCACTGCACACCAATTATCGGTTTGTACTCACTGCTCTCCATTGCTTCCACGATACCATCAGACGATCTTGCCACCACATGGAACTTCTCACCGGGGTCTGTCACGGCCTGATGGTGGAAGGAGTTAACATGGAGGACGGATGAATTGTATACCTGAGAGATAACAGATTCTTTCTCAAGGATGACATCATGCGTGGGTTCCGAACGATCCGCATCCTGAGAATGTTTCAAGCCAGCCACATCACTGATATCCTGCGCCACCTTACCACCAAGAGCCATCGCCAGTGTCTGAATACCGCGACAGATTCCTAACATAGGTATCTGACGGTTGTAAGCCAGACGAGCCGTCATCAACTCCGGCAAATCCCGTTTCTGATTGATCCCATGAAGCTTAGGCGAAGGCTGTTCTCCAACCCACAAAGGATTGATATCACCGCCACCGCTCAAAATCAGAGCGTCGACACGCTCCAGTGTGTTAACGATCGTATCTGCGTCGGCCACAGGAGGAATCACCACAGGTACACCCCCAGCTGCCACGACCGACTGGTAATAGCCTTTTCCCAACTTACAGGTCAGATCTTCATAATTACCCGTGATGCCTATTATCGGCCGGTATTCCGCCTCGGGATACCTCGTATAGACACCATCCAGATGCGCCTGCAAGTCAAACTTTTCCATAGTTATTTCCGCTCCTCCTCTATACAGATAGGTATCTCACGCTTCAGACTCTGTTCCAAAGAAATCAGAGTCTCTGTTGCCACGACACCCTGGATGCTCTGGAGCTTACCATTCAGCAGATCCATCAGTTGCTCATTGTCACGGGCATACAGTTTCACAAGCATGGTATAAGGACCTGTCGTGAAATGGCACTCCACCACCTCGGGTATGTGTCTCAGGCACTCAACCACATCCTTGTACATGGATCCCTTCTCCAGGTTAATACCCACATAAGTACAAGTGGAATAACCCAGACTCTTCGGATTCACGTCGAAGCCACTGCCCGTAATGACATCCGCCTCTATCAGGTGCTGTACACGCTGGTGGATGGCAGCACGGGAGACATTACACTCGGCAGCAACATCCTTAAACGGGATACGGGCATTCTTCGACAGAATGCTCAGAATCTTTTTGTCCAGAAGATCAATTTTTTCCATTATTCCTATTTTATGTTACATATTGATAGCAAAAGTACATAAATATATTGAATAATACAACTTTTTTATGGAAAAAATAAAAAAAGTGTGTCACATTTGTGACACACTTGCTTATTTCTTTGTCTTTTTCGATGTCTTGCCTTTCTTCGCGACTGGTTCAGGACTCTCCGTCTCCGGTCTGCTGATACCCACCAGCTCCACATCGAAGATTAAGGTACTATATGGCTGAATCTGCCCAGCCTCACGGGTGCCATAGGCTAACTCATACGGGATGAAGAGCTGCCACTTCGAGCCAACAGGCATCATCGTCAGAGCCTCCGTCCATCCTCTGATTACCTGCTCGGGCGTAAACTCCGAAGGTTGGTCGCCATGCTTAGCCGACGCATCGAACACCGTACCATCGATCAGACGGCCCTCATAGTTCACGAGCACCTTATCTGTCTTCAGGGGCACCTCACCATCGCCCTGGACAAGCACCTTATACTGCAGTCCACTAGGCAGTGTGATGACACTGTCTTTCTTGGCATTCTCAGCCAGGAAACGCATGCCGGCCTCACGATTCGGACCATAGAGAAGTTCTTCCTTGGCGGCCTGATCCTCTTTCTGCTTTTTCTGGAAATAAGTCTCGGCGCTCTCCATCGTAAACACGGTGGTATCACCAACCAAGGCATCTGTAAAACCACGATAGAACTGTGCGCTCACGATAGAGTCGGGAGAGCCAGCAAAACTCTTGATCATACCAGGAAGCATACGGGTTGACACCTGACGGGCGATATCCATACCAACAGCATAGGCCTTCGTCTTCGGATTCTCGCTTGCCTGTACCATCTCCTTGAAGCCCTGTATGAAATCAGCCATATAGGCGGTGTCGACACCCTGCTGCTGCAGGAAAGGTATCAGACCGTTGGTCATGGTGATACCACCTGCGTAGCTGACAGAGTCGGAACTGTTGTTCAACTGCACAGCCTCAACGACAGGAGCCACAGGCTCCACGCTCTTTTTCTTCTTTGCAGCCTCCGCTGTATAAAAAGAAGCACTCGCCACAAGGGCGAGTGCCATCAATATAGTCTTTTTCATTATTTCTTGGAATCAACCTCAATAAGCTCCATCTTAAAGATCAGTGCAGAGAAAGGCTTGATGATATTCATCTCGCGCTCGCCATAAGCAAGCTCCTGAGGAATATACACCTCCCATACAGAACCGGCAGGCATGTGAACCAAAGCCTCGGTCCATCCCTTGATCACCTGGTTAGCACGGAACGTGGTAGGCTCACCACGCTTGTATGAGCTGTCAAAGATAGAATCGTTGATCAGACGGCCCTCGTAGTTCACCTTCACCAGTGAGGTGTCTGAGGGGATAGCGCCCGTACCTTCCTTGATGACCTTGTACTGCACACCGCTGGGCAGAGTCTTTACGCCGTCCTTCTTGGCATTGGCAGCCAGGAACTTCTCACCAGCCTCCTTGTTCGGACCGTAAGTCTTCTCCAGCTCCTTGGCCTTCACCTCCTTCATCTTACGCTGAGCCACTTCCTGAGCCTCCTCAACAGTCATCAGACCCTTCTTGCCTGTAGTACCACTGATAAAGCCGGCCATGAAGTTCTTCATAGAGATGGTCTTGGTAGAGTCCTCACCGAAGATCTCGTGGTTGATACCCTTCATCATACGGTTGCTGATCTGCTGACCGATCTGGATACCTGCATAGTAGGCAGCCTTCTTCTTGTTGTCACCAGCATTCACACCCTCGTTCAGTCCCTTGATGAACTCCGACATGTAAGCCGTATCAACATCCAGACTACCTACGAGATATTCCTTCAGACCCTGAGTCTGTGCCATACCGATAGCATAGCTCAGCGTATCAACATCGCTCTTCAGACTTGCCTTCGGAGCAGAGTTACCACAAGCTGTAAATCCTGCAGCTACAATAGCCATAGCGGCTACATACATTAACTTTTTCATATTCTTATTGTTTTAGATAATCCGAAACTATTACACCACCTGAATCAGTTCTACGTCGAAGATCAGAGCGGCAAACGGAGGAATAGAAGCACCAGCACCACCCTCGCCATATGCCAGACGATAAGGGATGAAGAAACGATACTTAGCACCCTCCTGCATCAGCTGCAGACCTTCCGTCCATCCGGCAATCACCTGCTGGAGGGGGAATGTGGCAGGCTCACCACGCTGATAGCTGGAGTCGAAGATCGTACCGTCGATCAGCGTACCCTCGTAATGACATTTCACCGTATCCTTTGCAGAAGGCTTCTTACCATTTCCCTCTTTCAGCACCTGATACTGCAGTCCGCTAGGCAGTGTGACGATACCGTCTTTCTTGGCATTCTCGGCCAGATATTTCTCACCAGCCTCCTTATGCGCTTTTCCTTTCTCGGCGCGCTCGGCCTGAAGTTTCTGCTCCTGCTTGGTAAAATAATCCTGCACAATCATCTGCGCCTCACGATGAGACACTTTCAGCTCATGACCCTCCAGCACATCCTTGATGGCTGCAGCAAAGTCTTCCGCACTGATGTTATCGGCTCCCATCTGGGCCAACTGCTGGCCGATGCCCAAGCCCAAAGCATAACTTAACTTATCCATTCTTTCCTTATTTTTCCTATTATTATAATAATGTGTAACCTTATAAAAACGGGTGCAAAGGTAGCAATTTTAAACCATAGATTACACAGATTAACACAGATTAATATAAAAATCCGACGAAAACGGTCTTAGCAAAGGCATTTTTTGTATATTTGCCAAGAAAAAAACTCACCATACATGAAAAAGATTGTTGTATTGACCGGTGCTGGTATGTCGGTGGAGAGCGGTCTGAAGACCTTTCGCGATGCCGACGGACTATGGGAGAACTACCCCGTACAGCAAGTGGCAACCCACGAAGGCTGGGAGGCCGACCCAACCCTTGTAACAAACTTCTACAATATGCTCCGCAAGAAGTGCTGGGGAGTACAGCCAAACGAGGGGCATAAGCTTGTTGCCAAGCTTGAGGAGCAGTACGACGTGACGGTTGTCACCCAGAACGTAGATAATCTGCACGAGATGGCCGGTTCATCGAAGGTGATCCATCTGCACGGCGAACTGATGAAGGTGTGCTCCAGCCGCGATGTCGACGATCCGCGCTACCAGATCACGCTCACCCCCGAGAACTGCGAGGTAGAGCCAGGCACCAAAGCCGGCGACGGCTCCCTGCTCCGTCCGTTCATCGTGTTCTTTGGCGAGGCCGTTCCCATGATCAGTGCTGCGGCAGAAGAGGTACAGGAGGCCGATATCCTTATTGTCATCGGCACCTCACTTGTCGTCTATCCCGCCGCAGGTCTGTTACACTATGCCCGTCCGGATGTCCCCATCTATCTCATCGACCCCAATCCCATCTCTGCCGGCAGTCGTGTCAAGCAGATCCAGAAGGGAGCCTCTGAAGGGATGAAGGAGCTGACTTCCATTCTTATGAAATAGTATTTCAGACGTATGCATTGAATAATCTTTGTTCAAATTGAAGTTTCCTTTGTCAAAACGGGAACTTCATTTCTTTGTTTATAATTTTTTCTTTTCCTTTGCAGCCGATTAGCAGACAACCGTAGATGTTAAGACCCATTTTGACGATCACAGGAAGCGACTCGACAGGCGGTTCGGGTGTACAGGCGGATATCAAGACGATCTCCGAGTTGGGCGGCTATGCCCTGTCGGCCATCACCTCCATCACCGTACAGACGACGCTTGGCATCCAGCAGTTCTATGATGTCCCCGCCACTATCGTGGAGAGACAGATCGACGCTGTGATGAACGATTTCCAGCCCGAAGTCGTGAAGGTGGGACTGATACGCAGACGCGACACGCTCGATGTGGTGGTAGAGGCCCTGCGGAAGTACCGTCCGCGTCACGTCGTGCTCGACGCTGTGGTACTCTCGTCAAGAGGTGATACCCTTATCAGTCATGACATGCAGGAAGCCATCAGGGCCGAACTGCTGCCGCTCTGCACACTGGTTGTCAAGAAGGACGAAGGCTCCATGCACGGACTAGCCAACCGCTATGCCAGTGCCGTGGCCGTTTTTCTCAGTCAGGGGGCGAAGCCCGACGAGGCCGAGTCAAAGGCTAAGGCGTACATCAACACACAGGTGATCAGGGCCGCCGACCTACAGGGGCGCAGCAGTGAGCTCTACAATGAGTTCCTCGATGCCGTGGCCGAGCACCACCGCCAGGCCAGCGACGTACGTTTCTATGCCGACCTCCTGAATGTCAGCAGTCGTTATCTGGCACAGGTGACACGCCGCATCTCCGGCAAGGCACCGAAGACCATCATCGACGACTACCTGACACATGAGATCGAACGACAGCTGAGGTCGACAGACCACACGGTACAGGAGACCGCCTATCTGTTTGGCTTCTCCTCGCAGGCGCACTTCACCAAGTTCTTCAAGAAGCAGAAGGGCATCAGTCCGACAGAATTCAGGAAACAGAAATAAGAACAAAGAAGAAATGGAACAAAAGAAACAAGAACAAAAACAAAGAGCAAAACTCAACCGTGAACTGGCCCAGATGCTGAAGGGCGGTGTAATCATGGACGTGACAACCCCCGAGCAGGCTAAGATTGCCGAGGCGGCAGGAGCCTGTGCAGTGATGGCCCTCGAACGTATTCCCGCCGATATCCGCGCAGCCGGAGGCGTATCCAGAATGAGTGATCCGAAGATGATACGCGGCATCCAAGAGGCTGTGACTATCCCCGTGATGGCGAAGTGCCGTATCGGTCATATTGCCGAGGCACAGATACTCCAGGCCATCGAGATCGACTATATCGACGAGAGCGAGGTACTGTCACCGGCAGACAATATCTACCATATCGACAAGACGAAGTTCGACGTGCCCTTCGTCTGTGGCGCCAAGAACCTGGGCGAGGCCCTTCGCCGCATCGCAGAGGGTGCCACGATGATCCGCACAAAGGGCGAGCCCGGCACAGGCGATGTAGTACAGGCCGTCAGTCACATGCGTCTGATGCAGAGCGAGATCCGCCGTCTCGTATCAATGAGCGAGGACGAGCTCTACGAGGCCGCCAAGCAGTTGCAAGCCCCTTACGAACTGGTGCGGTATGTCCATGAGAACGGAAAGCTGCCAGTAGTGAACTTCGCCGCCGGTGGCGTGGCCACACCTGCCGACGCCGCCCTGATGATGCAGCTCGGTGCCGAGGGTGTGTTCGTCGGCAGTGGCATCTTCAAGAGTGGCAACCCGGCCAAGCGTGCTGCCGCCATCGTCAAGGCCGTCACCAACTATCAGGATGCCAAGATGCTGGCAGAGCTCTCTGAGGATCTCGGCGAGGCGATGGTTGGTATCAACGAACATGAGATTGAACTGCTGATGGCAGAACGAGGAAAGTAGAACGATGAGGATAGCCGTTTTAGCATTACAAGGAGCATTTGCCGAACACGAGCAGATGCTCCATCGTTTAGGCGTTGACACCTTCGAGGTTCGGCAGTTCGCCGACTGGCAACAGCCCAAAGACGGACTGATCATCCCTGGAGGAGAGTCAACCACCCAGTCCAAGCTCCTGCACGAGCTCGGTCTGTTCGAACCCATCCGTAAGGATATCCGCGCCGGCCTTCCCGTCTTCGGCACCTGTGCCGGTCTGATCCTCCTGTCGCCGATGCACCTCGACACGATGGCCATCGACGTGCAGCGCAACGCCTACGGTCGCCAGCTCGGTAGCTTTCACGCCATCGCTCCGGTAGTTGGCATCGGCGATGATGTCCCGATGACCTTCATCCGTGCGCCCTATATCAACAAGGTGTTAGTGCCCGAGTGCGAGGTGCTCGCCCAGGTCGACGGTCATATCGTCGCCGCCCGCCAAGGTCGGCAGCTCGTCACCGCCTTCCATCCCGAGCTCGACGACGACACCCGCATCCACAAGCTCTTCCTCTCTACCGTGACCGCCTGACAGACCGGCACCACCGGTCTTCATCGCTGTCATTGTAAATGATAGCGTAAAAGTATACCAAAAACAATTATTATCTACAGGTGAGCGGTCCTTGAGCTTGTCGAAGGGACTTTCGAAGAGTCTGTGGTGATATATCTTTACAAATGGACGCTCATAGCTCGCGTGTTAATCAGGAACATGGGAATGTGGGGCGTAGGCGCGAGTTTTGGGCCGCTTTCGTATTTGGTTGATAATAAGATGGTTATGTAGACACGGCACAGGGGCAGGATTTTTCCCTCAAAGAGATAGGGCCTATGAGTCGTGGAGATAGGGTTTACGAGTGAAAGGGATTATCTCTATACCCTATAAGGGATTATCTCCTTCTCTCGTAGGTGCCATTCCTTTCGGTCGTGGAGACCATCTCTTTAACTGTTAGAAGGCACCCATACCCCAAGTAGCTCCCTTCTCCACTCCAGATAGGTCGAAAGTACACCTAAACAGGGCAAAAAGGGACTATAGGAGGCCCCTTGCTTTTTCTAGTTCACGACTTCGGACGAACGTTTTTTTAGGCACTTTTTTAGGACAATATGAAAAAAGAATAAGAGTAGTGCCAAAGAGAGAGAGAAAATGGCACTACTCTTTCTTAATACAGTCTGTTCTTAAGAACCTCTGTACACTGTTCGAGCATCTGGATGAATGCCCGTGTAGAGTTTTTCATATAACCGTCGCGGAGCACGTGGATACACCCCTCCATCCTACCCGACGGCACGGAGATGGGAACGGCACGGAGCCCTGTCTCATCGATGATGGTCGCCTCGGCGAGCACCGTGACGAACTTCGTCTGACGGACCAGCTTCAGGAGCAACGACACGTTGTTGATCTCCGTCTTGACATTATAATGGTGATCTGTATGCAGAAGCACCTGATCGAAGGCGTGACGGGCCTGCAGTCCCTTGGCAGGCAGGGCGAAGCAGTAGCGCTCCAGCTCGTCGAGGGTCACCTCCTGCTTGGCCGCCAGCGGATGGTGCTCATTGACGATCGCCGCCAGGCGGTTGTCGAACAACAGTCGGCTCTCGATATGCTCGTTGTGCTCCGTCGGCTTGAAGGCCACCACGAAGTCGAGCTCATGGCGCTGCAGTCGCTCTATCAGGTCTGTCATCGACGCATAGAACACATTGAGCTTCACCTTGGGGTATTTCTTCAGGAAGTCGATCATCGTCTCCGAGATCATGCTGCTGAACGAATAGGTGACGCCGATATTCAGCTCGCCCGTCAGCATGTTCTTCAGTTCCTGCATCCTCAGGAAACAGTTGTCCACCTTATACACACTCTCACGGGCCAACGGCAGAAGCATCCTGCCCGCCTCGGTGAGAAGCACCTCATGACTGTTGCGGATGAACAGCTGCTGGTCCAGCTCACGCTCCAGATTCGAGATCTGTTGCGAGAGCGTACTCTGGGTGATAAACAGTTCTTTCGCGGCCACCGAGAAATTGAGCGTCTCGGATAGCCGGAGGAAATACCTCAGTTGTCGCAGTTCCATAACTCACGATTCACTTTCTGTCATACTCTTTCCCTCTGCCCTTACATCGAGAGCATCAGGCATCTTCTCCGTTCGAAGGCTGGTCTTCAGACTTTCCTCCACTCCCAAGCGCCTTCTCGCCCAAACGGACAATGGCTTTTCTGCCTGAGAGCCATAATGGAGTTCACTGCTGCGGGACAGTCGGAGATTCTCACTCACATTCCCAATTAAGCACAGCTAAGTGCACCTTCACGGGCGACACATCTCTGTATCACAGGTGCAAAGATACACATTTTCGACAAACAAACAAAAATATCCCCACAGAAAAAAGGCGGTTATTGCTTTTTCCGATAGTCTCGTTCGGAACAACTAATAACCAATGCGACTCCCACGTCGGATAATCATCTATCTTTGCAGCAGAATAAGAAACCAAAAAAACTTCGCACTATGGGTTATGTTATTATCGTCGCTATAGAATTTCTGCTGACCTTCATCGGTGTCACGTTGCTGATTGTCTATAAGAACAAGCATGCCTGACGGCATGACCGTACACGATCAATTCACCGATCGACGGCAGAGACCGTATTGGCTTCATACGAGAAAAAACGAATAATCGGCCTGTTCGTCGATTATTTTTTCTTTTTTATCGACCAAATCGTATATTTGCCGATGAAAAAGCGACTAAAAAACAATGATCATGAAAAGACTGATGATTACTTTGGTGGCGATGATGGCGATAGCCGTCTCCGCCCAAGCGATGAGTTTCTCCAAGGCACGTAGCCACGCGCTGTACCTGACCGACAAGATGGGCTATGAGCTCGATCTGACCGACGACCAGTACAATGCGGTTTATGAGATTAACCTCGACTACATGATCAGCCTCAACTTCGAGAGCGATCTGTACGGGTTCTACTGGACGCGCCGTAACAACGAACTGAAGTTCGTGCTCTCGACCTACCAGTACCAGCGGTTCCTTGTCACGGAATACTTCTATCGCCCCATCGGCTGGCAGTCGAAGTCGTTCACCTTTGTCATATACAGACACTACCCGAAAAACAGGTTCTACAGGAACGCACCACGTGTCTACGACACCTACAAAGGTGGCAACCGCCAGTACCATCACAGTCCGTATCAGGGACGTACCTACTCGAACGATCCCAACCGCAACGCACGGCAACTGCCGCAGGCCGGCTCTAAGTGGCCACAGCCCGACAAGAAGAAGAGTCAGGCCATCAGGGGCACCCGTCAGCAGACCATCAGCGTGCCGAACCAGCCACAGGGTACCAGCAGGAAGGCCGGTGACGCCCACCGCGGTGGCAGGCGCTAGACCATCTATTTCCGATCGTTACGGATAAGTTCGAGGAGCTTCTCGACGGCCTCCTCCTCGGGAATGTTCTTCTCGACACACTCCTTGGCACGGTAGAGAGAAATCTTACCGCGCCCGGCACCGACATAACCATAGTCGGCATCGGCCATCTCACCAGGACCGTTGACGATGCACCCCATGATTCCGATCTTCAGACCCACACAGTCCTTTGTGGCAGCCTTGATCTTGGCAATCGTCTCCTGTAGGTTGTAGAGCGTACGGCCACAACCCGGACAGGAGATATACTCCGTCTTCGTGAACTTGATGCGGGCGGCCTGCAATAAAGCATCGCCCAGGGCTTCCAACTGAGAAGAAGCATAGCGAGGCGAACGGATCACGATCTCCGTAGCCTTACGGTCGATGAGCAGGGCACCCACTGCCATGGCGGCCTTCAACTGCAGGGTCTCCCAGTCGGGCGCATCGATATCAAGCACGATGGTGTTGTCGCTGATGGAGGCCTCAGCCTGTTCACGCAGGGCGGCACACTCCTCGATCATATCGACCAACTTACGGGCCACGGGGATCTCGCATTCCGGCTCCTCAGAGAGCGACACACGGATGGTGTCGCCGATACCCTCCGTCAGGAGAGCACCAATACCCAAGGCACTCTTGATACGACCGTCCTCACCCTCGCCAGCCTCGGTGACACCAAGATGCAAGGGGTAATGCATATCCTCTTTGTCCATCGTGGCCACGAGCAGGCGCACGGTATTCACCATCACGACCGTGTTCGATGCCTTGATACTGATGACCACATCATGGAACTGCTCGCGCTTGAAGATACGCAGGAACTCCATGCAACTCTCCACGATGCCCTCGGGGGTGTCGCCATAGTGCGACATGATACGGTCGGAGAGCGAGCCATGGTTCACACCGATACGTACGGCCGTATGGTGCTCCTTACAGATATTCAGGAACGGCACAAGCTTGCGCTCGATCTTCTGCAGCTCTGCCGCATATTCTTCGTCGGTATATTCCAGATGCTTGAACGTTCGACCAGGATCGACGTAATTACCCGGGTTGATGCGGACCTTCTCGCAGTAAAGGGCTGCGATATCGGCCGTATGCGCCGTGAAATGGACATCAGCCACCAAAGGGGTCATATAACCGTCGGCCTTCAGTCGGGCCGAGATATTCTTCATATTCTCCGCTTCTCGTGTGCCCTGTGTGGTAAAGCGCACCAGCTCGCCACCGGCATCGATGATACGCTTGGCCTGTGCCACGCCACCCTCGGTGTCGTTGGTGTCGACCGTAGCCATCGACTGGATACGGATGGGGTTAGAGCCTCCTATACCTATCGTTCCGACACGGGTCTCGGATGATTGTCTTCTTTTATACATAGAACTTCGAACCTTGAATAATAAATACCCTAAAAGTCAACAGCTATCAATTAGTCTTATACTGATACTTGATTCCGGCCAGTTCCTCGTTGGCCTTCTCGATCTTGATCTTCAGGTTACCCTTGTACACCTCCAGGCGCTGTGCCAGAGCCGCATCGCCAAGTGCCATCATCTCCACGGCGAGGATGGCAGCGTTCTGCGCACCGTTGACACCGACGGTGGCCACGGGAATACCCGGTGGCATCTGGATGATAGAGAGCATGGCGTCGAGACCGTCGAGCATGCCCTTGATGGGTACACCGATGACGGGCAGGGTGGTCGAGGCAGCGATGACACCCGGCAGGGCGGCAGCCATGCCGGCACCAGCGATGATCACCTTGATGCCCCTGTCCTTGGCGGTACGGGCGAACTCCTCCACCGCATCAGGTGTGCGGTGAGCCGAGAGAGCGTTTACTTCGAACGGCACCTGCATCTCATCCAAGAGCTTACAGGCTTTCTCCATAATAGGCAGGTCACTGGTGCTGCCCATGATAATACTGACTAATGGTTTCATATCTTTATTATTTTGTTTGCATCATATGTTATCACTATAGATAGATCAGTCCCAGGATGGAGCAGACCACTCCCACGAAGAAGCCCGTCACCACCTGCGCTAACGTGTGCTGTCGGAGGATCATTCGACTGGAGCCGAGGACTCCGGCAAGGATCAGTACCAGACAGAGCCACCACACGGGGTTGAAGCCGAAGAACTCGCCGAACACAAAGAGGGCGCCGGCCACACCGCCGATAGCAGCCATATGGGTGGAGATCTTCCACCATACATTGATCAGCGCACAGACAATCTGGATAAACAAGGCCGCCGAGACCATCGTTCCCATGAAATGGGGAATGTGCAGCAGGTCCATCAGATAGACACAGAAGAAATAGCAGAGGATGGAGATCACATACGGAACGACACGGCGCTCCTTGATACCGAGCTCTATCAAGTTCCACCCCTGATAGCGACGGTAGAAATGGATGAGCACTGTGGGCAACAGGATGGTGAACACATAGACGAGCGTCAGCACCTGAAGCTTATAGGCCCACGGCATCTGACTGAGGTAACTGAACACGAACAGTGCCATCAGTCCTACCAGCGGCAGGTAGAAGGGGGTGAACAGCATGCTCACGATGCGCGCCGCCAGAATAATATTCTTCTCTCTTGTTATCACCATCTCGTTGTCTCTTCTTTTCACTTAATCGCCATCTTCCTCAGTCGGGCGATGGGAATCGCTAGCTGCTCACGGTATTTCGCCACGGTACGGCGCGCTATCGGGAAGCCCTTGGCGGCCAGTTCGTCTCTGATGGCATCATCGCTCAGGGGACGTTTCTTATCCTCGCCGTCGACGATGTCGCGCAAGGCCGCCTTGATCTGCCGGGTCGACAGCTCCTCGCCACTCTCTGTCACATAACTGTCACTGAAGAAATGGCGCAGGGGGAATGTGCCCCAACGGGTCTGTGCATACTTCGAGTTGCTCACACGGGAGACGGTTGACACGTCGAGGCCTGTCTTCTCGGCCACATCCTTCAGGATCATCGGGCGCAAGGAAGCCTCATCGCCATCGACGAAGAACTGGTGCTGTAACTGGATGATGGCACGCATGGTGACGGACAACGTGTGACGGCGCATCTTGATGGCCTCGATGAAGCCTTGTGCCGCGTCGACCTTCTTCTTGATATAGAGCAGAGCCTCCTTGGTCTGCCGACTGAGATGCTCCTTGTTCTGCTGGTATTCCTTCATGGAGTCGACAAACGACTGCGACACTCTTAACTCAGGCACCTCACCGTTGTTGAGCGTGAAGGTGACGGTACCGTCGTCCTGCGTATCGACGATGAAGTCGGGCGTGATCTGCTGAAGACTCCTGCCGACCGTCTCGCCCAACGAGGCGCCCGGACGGGGATTCAGCTTCCGCAGTTCCTGAAGCAACGTCGCGGCCTGCAGCTCGTTCAGCGACAGCTCTGTCTGTATCTTGTCCCAGTGCTTCTTGGTGAACGCCTCGAAATAGTCGTTGACCACACGCATCATCAGGTCCTTCAGTCGTGACGGTTCCCGACGACCGATCTGCAGCAGCAGGCACTCCTGAAGCGAACGGGCACCGATACCGGCCGGGTCGAAGGTCTGCAGGAGCAGGAGCACCTGTTCGATCTCCGAGACCGACACATCCAGATTATGATAGACTGCCAGCTCATCGCTGATGGCCACCAGACTCTTCCGCAGGAGGCCGTCGTCGTCGAGCGAACCGATCAGATACTCCATGATGTCGTACTGACGTGCGGTCATATCCGTCTCGCCCATCTGCTCCTTCAACTGGTCATAGAATGACCTGGTCTCTCCGTAGACGATCTCCTCGTGCTCTTCTGCGACAGCGCTGCCGCCATGATAGACGGGCAGCTCCTCGTCGTCGCGCCCGATATTGCTCAAGGCATCGTCGAGGGCCGACTGTCGCTCCTCGCGCTCGTTCTGCTCATAGAAATCGTCGGAAGGCTCCGGATTATCCAGGTTCTCCTGACTGTCCGTGCTCTCCGTATAGTCACCACCCGACTCTGACTCCAAGGCCGGGTTGTCGTTCATCTCTGTATTGATACGATCCAACAGTTGGGTGACGGGCAGTTCCACCAACGAGGCCTGCAGCAACTGCTGATGCGAGAAGGTCTGTCCCTGCTTCAGCTGTTGCGACTGCTCTTGTATCTGTCCCAACTTATCGCTCATCACTTATCACTCTTATAATACTCTTTCAACTGATTGGCATAGGAGGCCAGATCCTCGGGGTTGGCATTACCGAAGCGCCGCCATACTTGCTGACATGGCAGAAGCAGTGGACTGATCATCACGTTCTTCTTATTCAGATACGGGTCACAGTGCTGGAACACATCCAGCACCTCGGCAACCTCCTGCGGCCTCACCTTCAGCAGTCGGGCCAGTTCCTGTACCTCGGGGGTCTCTGCCACCATCGTGATGGGAGTCAAGCGGAAATAAAGGTCGAGGATCAGCGTCAGCATCACGGGCGTCATCGGCGTCTCTTCCGTCGCCGGCCTGAAATCCTTCTCGAAGCTCTCGTTCATCTCCACACCGTCGTAGAACTCGTCGGCATGGTTGAAGCCTGTCATCTCACGCAACAGACGGGCAGCACGTGCCAGTTTACGGGGGTTATTACCGTAGGTCTCCCAGATATGCTCAATACGGGGTGTCTCCAGATTGGCGATCTGACACATCTTGTTGAAAAGCACCGTAGGGGGAATATGCAGTTCCATACTCAGATCGACCATCTTCCGACTGTACATCGGCTTCATGCCGACTGGCTTCTGCAGATATATCTGCATCAGCAGCAGCCAGTAATCGTCCTGCCATTTCGTGTTTCTTGCCATAATGCCGAGTATTTTTCTGCAAAAATACTGCTTTTTTCGTATAATAGCATCGAAAAGGTCAAAAACTTATCAGAATTTTTTCATCCCTGCCCTTACAGGGCACCCCCCGGTTTAATGATGCGAAGGCATTACCGAGCGGTCAGTTCATCCAGCAGGCCTTCGCAAGCGTCTTCGAGCAGCTCGACAGCAAACTCGAAATCGCGATCGTCGCCATAATAAGGATCGGGGACGGTCTGCTGACCAGGGTGGTGACGGAGGTAGTCGCTCATCCGGATAATCTTCTGGCGATCGGCAGTCGAACGGGCCTGGCGCGCCACGTCGTGATAGTTCTCATGGTCCATCACGGCAATCAGGTCGAAGCGGTCGAAATCGGCAGCAGAGAACTGGCGGGCACGATGGTCGAAAACATAGCCATGCCGCTCGCCACAGCGACGCATACGGTAGTCGGGCAACTGTCCGACATGCCAGGAGCCGATACCGGCGGAGTCAATATAGAAATCGTCGGTGAGACCGCGTGCCTCGACGAGATGATGCATGATGCCATCGGCAGCCGGAGAGCGGCAGATATTGCCCAGGCAGATAAAGAGAAGACGCTGTTTCATACGTTCACTGTGACATCGGGTTTCCACAAGACGGTCTTACCGGCATAGAGCGAGGCCTGCACGTCGATCAGACGTTGATTAGACGAACCACGGAAGAGCAGGTCGGGGTCATGGAGCTCCTGAATGAAAGGACCGTCGACGAGGACGTCGATCTGTTCCAGCAACGCACGCTGGTCCTCATGGATCAAGCTCTCATAGACGAAGCCGGTAAAGCACCAGATATCCTTGTTCGACTGCTGATGAATGGCTCGTGCCAGTTCCGCGAAGCCTGCCGCCTGATACATCGGGTCGCCACCAGAGAAGGTGACATTGGCAAAAGGGTCGGACATGATGATCTTCATCAGCTCGTCGGTCGTCATCTCATGCCCTTGGTCGAAGGCCCATGACTGGGGGTTATGGCAACCCGGGCAATGATGACTGCACCCCGCACAATAGATGGAGGTCCGGAATCCCGGACCATCCACCATCGTATCTTCTATGATATCGAGCACTCGTATCATGTCGGACTGTCTGCCTTTAGCTATTGAACAGGTCTTGAGCACCGTGATCGATGTGCGTCACACGGTCGTTCAGCTCGGCTAACTTTCCACTGTTCCAACGGTCTGTCGTTCCGACGAGATAGCCCGTGATACGCTGTAGCTTGTCGATATTCGTAGAGCCGCACTTCGGACACTTCTCCAGTTTGTCGTCGGCATTCTCATAGCCACAGTCCATACAACGGTTACGGTTGTGGTTCACGGAGCCGTAGCCCATATCCAACTGGTCCATCATATCGACCACGCTCATGATGACCTGGGGGTTGTGGGTGGCATCACCGTCGATCTCCACGTAGAAGATATGTCCGCCACGGGTCATCTCATGGTAGGGAGCCTCCACCTCAGCCTTATGACGGGCAGAGCACTTGTAGTACACAGGCACGTGGTTGGAGTTGGTATAGTAGTCGCGATCCGTAACACCGGGGATGCTACCGAACTGCTTACGGTCTTTCTTCGTGAACTTACCACTCAGGCCCTCGGCCGGTGTGGCGAGCACAGAATAGTTATGATGATAGCGCTCGCAGAAGTCGTTGACACGCTGACGCATATATCCCACGATCTTAAGACCCAGCGCTTGAGACTCGGCGCTCTCTCCGTGGTGCTTACCCGTCAGGGCCACCAGACATTCTGCCAGTCCGATGAAGCCGATACCAAGGGTGCCTTGGTTGATAACGCTCTCGATCGTGTCGTTGGGACCGAGCTTGTCGGCTCCGATCCAGAGGCTCCTCATCAGCAAGGGGAACTGCTTTGTGAAGGCTGTCTTCTGGAACTGGAAACGGTCGTCAAGTTGCTTAGCCGTGATCTCCAGCATGTTGTCGAGCTTCGCCATGAACATATCAACGCGCTTCTGCTGGTCGGGCTCCCCCATACACTCGATGGCGAGCTTCACGATATTGATGGTTGAGAAGGAAAGGTTGCCGCGTCCCACACTGGTCTTCGGGCCGAAACGGTTCTCGAACACACGGGTACGACAGCCCATCGTGGCGACCTCATGCATGTAGCGCTTAGGATCGTCGGCACGCCACTCGTCTGTCTGATTATATGACGCGTCGAGGTTCAGGAAGTTCGGGAAGAAACGACGCGCCGTTACCTTACATGCCAACTGGTAAAGATCGAAGTTGCGATCCTCGGGCAGGTAGTTCACGCCACGCTTCTTCTTCCATATCTGAATGGGGAAGATGGCTGTCTCGCCATTGCCGACACCCTCGTAGGTTGAAAGCAGGATCTCTCGCATGATGCAACGCCCCTCGGCAGAGGTGTCCGTTCCGTAGTTGATCGAAGAGAATACCACCTGGTTACCACCACGGGAGTGGATCGTATTCATATTATGAATGAACGCCTCCATGGCCTGATGTACACGGCCAACGGTCTTGTTGACCGCATGCTGACGTGCACGCTCCTTACCCGTCAGACCGTCAAGCGGCTTCTTGAGATAGTCGATCAGCGGCTCGTCGTAGAGGTCCTTATAGCTCTCGCCGTTCAACTCCTCCAGCGCCTTCAGTTCTTCCACATAACTCATACGCACATAGGGTGCCAGATAGAAATCAAAGGCCGGGATAGCCTGACCGCCATGCATCTCGTTCTGAGCACACTCCATGGAGATGCAAGCCAGTACCGAGGCCGTCTCGATACGCTTGGCCGGACGCGAAGCACCATGACCGGCCACGAAACCGCGGTTGAGGATATTATCGAGGGGATGCTGACAGCAGGTAAGCGATTTGGTGGGATAATAGTCCTTGTCGTGGATATGCAGATAGTTGTGCTCCACGGCATCACGGGCTTCCTCGGACAGCAGATAGTCGTCGACAAACGGTTTCGTCGACTCAGAAGCGAACTTCATCATCATGCCGGCAGGAGTGTCGGCGTTCATGTTGGCATTCTCGCGCGTCACATCGTTGTTCTTGATGTTCACGATATCAAGGAACACCTCACGTGTCTTTGCCTTACGGGCAATAGAACGCTGATTGCGATAGGCGATATACTTCTGTGCCACATCCTTTCGGCTCGACTTCATCAGTTCAAGTTCTACTGAGTCCTGGATCTGCTCCACGGTCATCTGACTGTCGCCACATTGGGCGATATGATCGGTGATCTGATACAACAGGCGCTCATCCTCACCCTTATCGGTATGAAGCATTGCCTTACGGATGGCTGCCATAATCTTCTGCTCATTAAAGCCCACAATGCGTCCGTCACGCTTTACTACTGTCTGAATCATATGCTTATCGAGTTTTTAGTCAAAAAATTCCGTTTGCAAAGATACGACATTTATCCGTAAGTTGCCTATTTTGGAAAACTTTTCTTGCGTTAATAAATATTAATCAGCTGATTCAAAAGCACTTAGAAAACCAATACGGACAACTTTGCAGAAAAAGGGCAATACACAGTTATCCGTTTTGGAAAACTTGTTACACACATCTGTTTTCCAAAACGGACTATAAAAAAGCGTCTAAATTACTGTTTCGTACTGAATGCCAGGGCGTACATACGGATTTGTTTCACCATTGCTACAAGTCCGTTCGAACGCGTCGGCGACAGGTGTTCCTTCAGACCGATCTCCTCGATGAAATAGAGATCAGCATCCAGAATCTCCTGAGGTGTATGTCCGCTGAGCACACGTATCAACAAAGCCACGATACCTTTCACGATCAGCGCATCACTCTCAGCCGTGAATCGGAGAACTCCATCCTCATAGTCGGCCTGGAGCCATACCCTACTCTGGCAACCATCTATCAGGTTGCTCTCCGTCTTATATTTCTCATCAAGAGGAGGCTGCTCATTCCCCAGATCAATCAACAACTGGTACTTGTCCATCCAATCATCGAAAGCAGAGAACTCCTCTATAATCTCGTCCTGAATATCATTAATTGCCATTGCCTTTTGACTTTTCTAGTTTAAACAACTTATCACTGGGACGCACCTTACCTGTAACGGCGATGCTGACCTTCGTGCCTTGCTGTGCCACCTCTACAGGACCGTGATCATCGTGAATCTCGTCGGCCGTGACGTACATCACGCCTGTAGTCGGACCTGTGATAAGCATCTTATCTCCTACTTTGAAAGTGTTCGCCTCGACAGTGAACTCCGCTACGCCGAGCTTCGAGAAATATTTCACGCCCTTGCCGATATAGACCTTACGTTCCGTGGCGTTCGAACCATAGTTCTTATTCCACTCGCCCATCGTCTGTCCCTGATAGTAGCCATCCCAGAAGCCACGGTTGAAGACGGTGGCCAGACGTTCGTCCCACTCATCCTTCCGCGCCTCCGTGAACGTACCGTCGAGGACAGCCTGAATAGCCTCCTTATAACACTTCACGACGGTATACACATATTCAGGTCCTCGTGCCCGACCTTCTATCTTAAACACGCGCACGCCGGATGTCATCATACGGTCAATGAAACGTACGGTCTTCAGGTCTTTCGGACTCATGACATATTTATTATCAATCTCCAGTTGGTGACCCGTTTCATTGTCTGTTACAGTATATGAGCGACGACATATCTGAATACACTCGCCGCGGTTGGCCGAGCGGTTGGCCGCGTCGAGACTCATATAGCACTTGCCACTGATGGCCATGCAGAGGGCGCCATGACAGAACATCTCGATACGGATCTGCTCGCCAGAAGGACCACAGATATGCTCCGCCTCTACCTGACGGTAGATTTCTGCCACCTGATCCATATTCAACTCACGCGCCAGTACGACGACGTCGGCGAACTGAGCATAGAAACGCAACGCCTCGATGTTCGAGATATTCAGTTGTGTAGACAGATGCACCTCTTGCCCGACCTTATTACAGTAGGTCATCACAGCCACATCACTAGCAATGACAGCAGAGATGCCGGCCGCCTTCGCCGCATCGACAATCTCGTGCATCAGAGGGATATCCTCACCGTAGATAATCGTGTTGACGGTCAGGTAGCTCTTGATACCGTGCTCGCAACAAGTCTGCGCCATCTCCTTCAGATCGTCAATGGTGAAGGTTGAAGCAGAATGAGCACGCATGTTCAACTTCTCGATGCCAAAGTAGATACTGTCGGCACCGGCCTGTATGGCAGCAGCCAACGACTCCCGAGAGCCCACTGGTGCCATGATTTCAAAATCCTTGATCGTTTCTCTCATCTGGGTGCAAAGGTACATAAAAACGAGCGCAGAACAAAAGAAATTCATTTCTTTTTTTTGCAAAGAGCATGCAGCTTCGCACTCAAAGAACGTAAAGACACGAAAAGAAGAGTGAAAAGCAATGTTTATTTGCTTTTTCCCTCTTTTTTATGTAATTTTGCGTCTTGTAACAACAAGTTGACGAGATGGAGCAGACGAATCACACAGGTACAGAAAACCTCCAAAGGAGCATACTGTTATTTGGCAAGAGACCTATAAGGGTTGTCATGCCCCTGTTATGTCTTGTTCTGACGGTCGGATGTGGTTGGCAAGAGCCAAAGCATTTCACACATGAGGTGCTCAACAGGATGACGCCCATCAAAGATCAAGGCGAGAGTGAGATCTGTTGGGCATACGCCATGTTGGCGGCTATCGAGACGGAGCATCTGAGCTGGGGCGACTCGGTAAACCTCTCACCTTATTATATAGAGAAGATGATGGAGAAGGAATCTGCCGCTCCGAAGAACAAACACGGCATGGGCGTCACACTCATCCGTCTGATCCAGAAGTACGGCATCGTAGGCTATGATGCCATGCGCACCGTCGAGACGCCTGTTCCTCAGTGGGTATTCATGCTTGGCGCCGCCTACACGCCCCAGGAGTTTGCGCGCAGCGTCTGTGCGCCTAACGAATACATCGCCTTGACCAGCACTGATCGCGAGCCATATTATAAAAAGGTGGACATCGATCAACCAGCCAACTGGCTGCACGACCGCTTCTACAATATTCCCATGGACACACTACTGACAAAGACCGAGCAGGCTGTGCGTGAGCACCATGGTGTTTGTTGGGAGAGTAAGGAACACGCCATGGCCATCGTCGGGATCGCCCATGATGATCGTGGCGAGCCGTTCTTTATCATGAAGAACTCATGGGGAACGGAAGATCCATACAAAGGACTCACATACCTATCATTCGAGGAATTCCGCGATCAGACCCTGGCCATAGAAATGCCTTTAGCCTTTTTTCAAACAGCAATGGTAAGATAAAAGGAGGGCGGTACCGCCCTCCTTTTATTTATTCAGTTTCCAAGTGACACCGTCCTTGGTGTCTTTCACTTCAAAGCCGGCGGCAGCGAGTTCGTCACGAATCTTATCCGATGTGGCCCAGTCCTTGTCGGCCTTGGCCTTCGCACGCAACTCAAGCACCATGTCAACCACCTTTCCAAAAGCCTCTTCTCTCTCCTGACTCTTGGCTCCCGACTCCTGACTTCTATTCTGCAGTCCAAGGATATCCTCGGCAAAGAGGTGCATCGTCTCGGAAAGCTCTTTCAGACAGTCGGCACAGATCGTAGCCTTGTGGTCGGTGAGTTTGTTCACCACCGTACAAGCCTCGAAGAGGTTGCTGATAACCTGCGGTGTGGCGAGATCGTCATTCATGGCATCATAACACTTCTGACGAAGGCTCTTGACGACCTTCTCCGTTTCAGCGTCACACTTATCCGACACCTGAACACGCTCAAGGTCACTGATGGCATTCATGAGTTTCTCCAATCCCTTCTCTGCAGCCACAAGAGCCTCGTTCGAGAAGTCTACCGTACCACGGTAATGGGCGGAAAGAACAAAGAAACGGATGGTCATCGGTGAGTAAGCTTTCTCCAAGAGCGGATGATTGCCCGTGAAGAACTGCTCCAGCGTGATGAAGTTGTTATACGACTTACCCATCTTCTGACCATTAATGGTCAGCATATTGTTATGCATCCAGTACTTCACGGCCGGATGTCCCATCGATGCCTGCGCTTGAGCGATCTCACACTCATGATGTGGGAACACAAGGTCCATACCACCACCATGAATATCGAACTCTTCGCCAAGATACTTGCGGCCCATAGCCGTACATTCACAGTGCCAACCAGGGAAACCATCGCTCCAAGGTGAAGGCCAACGCATGATATGCTCAGGCTGTGCCTTCTTCCACAGGGCGAAGTCGGCCTGATTGTGCTTTTCTCCAACACCGTCAAGATTCTCACGACTGGCATCCTTAATGTTCTCCAGCGAGCGACCAGAGAGGATTCCATACTTGAATTTCTTGTTATAAGCCTCGATGTCGAAATAAACAGAGCCGTTCGACTCATAGGCAAAGCCATTATCAAGAATCTGCTGTACCAGTTGTTGCTGCTCGATGATATGGCCCGTGGCGTGAGGTTCGATACTCGGGCGCAACACGTTCAAAGCATCCATCGCCTGATGGTAGCGGTTGGTATAGTACTGCGCGATCTCCATTGGCTCCAACTGCTCCAGTCGGGCTTTCTTGGCAATCTTGTCCTCACCTTCGTCGGCATCGTGCTCCAGATGACCTACGTCAGTGATATTACGTACATACCTTACTTTATATCCCAGATGCTTCAGATAGCGGAACACGAGATCGAAGGTGATGGCAGGACGGGCATGACCCAGATGTGGATCGCCATAGACCGTCGGGCCACACACATACATACCCACATTCGGTGCATGTAATGGCTCAAAGCGCTCCTTCTGTCGTGTCAGCGTATTATAAATAACCAGTCTTGATTCCATATACTAAACGTTTAGAGACTGCAAAGTTACGATTTTTTTTATTTTTTTCCAAAGTTCGTGTAGTTTTTCGTAATTTTGTTGCGTCTAATGGGTGAAAACTCTAAAGAACAAGACGACAATGACGACATTAGAAAGACAGTTTGCGCAAACCGTAGCGGAACACAAGAGCACCATCTACACCGTGTGCTATATGTTCTCGCAAGATGCCGACGAAGTGAACGATTTGTTTCAGGAAGTACTAGTCAATCTCTGGAAGGGATTCGAAAGCTTCGAGCATCGCAGTGACATCAGGACGTGGATCTACCGCGTCGCCCTCAACACCTGTATCTCTCTCGACAGGAAGAAGCGGCGCAGTGCCACCGTCCCGTTGACAATGGACATCAATCTCTTTGAAGACCGCGACAAGGACACGCGCCAGGTGGACATGCTTCATAAGCGCATCTCCAAGCTACAGCCTTTCGACCGTGCGATTGTCCTGCTCTGGCTCGAGAACCTCTCTTACGAGGAAATCGGACAGATTGTCGGCATCACGACTAAGAACGTCAGCATCCGACTGTTCAGGATTAGAGAACAACTAAAGAACATGTCTAACGATTAAAAACTTACCCATTATGGATACACAATTAGAAGAGATGCGTGAACAGATGAACACGCTGAAGAAGAAACTGGAACAGCAGGAGATTGTTAACGAGCGCATCATCCGTAAATCGATCCGTCATGCCGCATCCAACATCAACCGTCGCTACACGTTTGTATATATTATCAGTCTGTTAATGATTCCCTACGGCTACTGGGCCTTCGTGAAACTCAACGGTTCATCGATTGGTGTATGGATCACCATGAGCATTCTGATGCTTATCGTCTTCGGCTACACTCTATATACAGGACGCTATCTACGTGCCAACGACCTCTATAATAGTAATCTGATCGATGCACGCCAGAAAGTGGCTAAAGCTAAGAAACTTGATAGCGACTGGCTGAAATTCGGTATCCCCGCCGGACTGCTTTGGATCATTTACTTCATCTACGACAAATACCAGCAGATATCCGACGACTCGTTCTGGATCTTTGCAGCCTCGATGACGATTGCCTGCATCCTCGGTGTACTCATCGGTCTGAAGATCCACTACCGCAACCAAGACAACTACCAGGAGATTGTCGACCAGATAGAAGAACTGACAAAGGAATAACAAAAATGGGGCGTTTGCCCCATTTTTGTTATTCGCAAGTCTATAGGTTAATGCCGTGGTTCTGCTTAACCTCACTCATCACAAAGGTACTCTCGATAGACCCTAGCGATTCGATATCACCCAATTTGTTCAATACGAACTCCTGATACTGTTTCATATCAGAGGCACGCACCTTCAGGAGATAGTCGTAAGCGCCCGAAGTATTATAACACTCCGTCACTTCCGGAATACGCATGATACGACGAGTGAAGGCATCGGCGATCTCATGGTTTATTTGTTTTAACTTCACCTTACAGAAGACAAGTAGTCCCTGATTCAACTTCTCCGGGTCAAGAACAGCCACATAACGTCTGATATACCCTTGGCGCTCCAGTCGCTTCTGACGCTCGAAGACAGGCGTGGGCGTCAAGTGAACGGCATCTGCCAGTTCCTTGGTGGTCAATTTCGCATTCTTCTGCAGTATACGCAGTATCTGCAAGTCAGTCTCATCTAATGTATCCATATCTCTCTTAGAATATTATTCTACCATAAAGGCGTTCAAGCAACAAGCTTAGAGAATTTCTCTATTCCGGTTGCAAATTTAGATATATTTCCCGAATTGCCCAAGTATTTTGGATGATAATTCCAATCTTTGTACCTTTGCAGCGTGAATAAGATACGTTGCAAAACTATTTGATGATGGGAAATTACATATTGGCAGATAATCAAGAACTGACACGATTGGCATTGATAAGCCTTATCAAGCAGGATGAAGAGAACAAGCTCTACGTGGCCACCGACAAAGCGGGACTTGTAGAGCTACTGAAAGAACACGAGGACGCCATTGTACTACTCGACTTCACCTTGTTCGACTTCACAGATGCAGACCAGTTGCTTATCGTTGGTGAGCGTTTTGCGTTGTCACAGTGGATACTGATCAGCGACGAGTTAACGCCAGCCTTCATGCGTCGTGTGGTTTATTCATCCCATCAGTTCAGTATCGTATTCAAAGACGGTCCGCTGAACGAAGTACGTGAGGCCCTTCAGACCGTCGACCGTCATCAACGATATATCAGTCAGCGGGCACTGGAAGTCATTATCAACCAGCAACAGGTAGAGGAGAGCCGTCCCAGTTTTCTTACAGAAACCGAGATAGAAATCGTGCGTTCCATCGCCCAAGGTAAGTCGACGAAAGAGATTGCCGCTGAGCGAATCTCGAGTGTCCACACCATCACGACCCATCGCAAGAACATTTTCCGAAAGCTGGGCGTCAACACAGCTCACGAGGTTATCAAGTATGCATTAAGGGCAGGACTCGTAGACTCGTCGGAGTTCTATATCTGAGAAGAGGCCACACCGAATCTTATTAATGCCGAACTACCACGTAGTTTGATATTTGCAACCATAAAGGGAATGATCTGTTTCTGTCATGGGAACAGATAAGAGTGAAGTTTCTTCACTCTTATCTTAAACTTTGTTTGATGTCCTCCAGCAAGTCTTCCCCGTTCTCAAGACCGATACTCAGACGAACGGTAGTGTCAGGCACAGACATCTCTGCGCATTGTTCAGCAGAGAACAAGCCAAAGATCGTTGAGGCGGGATGGATAGCCAGCGACTTACGGTCGAAGAGGTTTGTGGCACGACGGATGATCTGCAATCTGTCGATGAAAGCGAAAGCAGAATCCTTATCGGCAAGGTCGATGGTGAAAACAGCGCCTGGCAACGGGCCGAACTGTGCCTTCGAAAGGGCATAGAACGGATTATCCTCCAAGCCGGTATAGTTCACGCGCTTAATCTCTGGCAATGCCTGACACTGTCTGGCAAGCCACAACGTGGTCTCGGCCTGACGACGGAAACGGATATCAAGTGTGTCAAGACCGAGGGTTTCCATATAAGCCACCTGCGGTGTCATGAGTGCCCCAAGGTTCGTCACCAGTTCCGTCTTCACACGAGCCGTAAAAGCCATCTTCTTACCGACCCGTTTGACACGAGCCTGTATCGATGCCGAAGGCGCCTGACTCCAGTCAAAACGTCCATAGTCGATAAGCAGGCCGCCGAGGCCCGTGCCGCCACCAGAGATATATTTCGTACTTGACACCACCTCAATATCCACACCGAAATCAACGGCATGGAAGGTGGAGAACGGGACAATGGTGGTATCGGCAATCAGCGGAACGCCAGCCTTATGGGCGATATCGGCCAGCTTGCGGATGTCAGCCACGAACAACTGCGGGTTGGTGATGATCTCGAAAAACAGCGCACAAGTATTACCGTCAATCTGAGCCTCCACCTCCTCGGGTTTCGTAAAATCGACGAAGCGCGGTTCAACGCCGAAGCTGCCCAGTGTATCTCGAAGCAGCGACACACTATTACCAAACAGATGTTTCGAAGCCACGATATTAAGACCTGCTGCGCTGACTGCCGTCAAGGCATAATGAATGGCCGCCATACCGGTGTTGAGAGCAGTCACGCTCGCTGCCCCTGTCAATTGCCGCACTCGCTCTTCCAGATAGGTCGTCGTGGGATTGGCGATGCGAGCATACGACGGGGCCATGGAGCGACCACAAAACGCGTCGCCCATGGCCTTGGCAGACTCAAACTCAAACGCCGCCGTATAATAGACGGGCATCGACAGTGCCCCGTATGCATCAGGTTTCTGATACTTCGTCGTCAGTATTTTCGTTTCGTACTTCATTTATCTACCCAATTATTTTCTTCACCGCAATCACGAGCTTGTCCACATCTTCACGGGTGTTGTAGAGCGCGAAGGTGGGGCGCACACTCATCTCATAGCCGAGGGCACGCAAGGCGGGCTGGGCGCAGTGGTGACCTGCACGCACGGCAATACCCTCCTTATCGAGTAGCGTACCGACCTCGGGTACGGGAATGCCGTCAAGTACAAAGCTCACGACCGACACGCGATTCTTCGGATTACCTATGAGCGTCAGACCAGGAATCTGCCCGAGCTGTTCACGAGCGTACTCCGTCAACTGATGTTCGTGGTGTTCGATATTACGGATACCAAGACGACTCACGTAGTCGAGCGCCGCCCCCAGTCCGATGGCATCGGCCACGTTAGGGGTACCAGCCTCGAAGCGTGCAGGCGGCACGTTGTACTCTGTACGCTCGATGGTCACGTCCTTAATCATATTACCACCACCCTGCCAGGGCTGCATCTTGTCCAACAGTTCCTTGCGTCCATAGACCACGCCTATGCCGTTAGGCCCGTAGATCTTATGACCACTGAACACGAAGAAGTCGGCGCCCAATTGTTGTACGTCCACAGGCGTATGAGCTATCGACTGAGCTCCGTCTATCAGCACCGGGATCTGGTGTGCATGAGCGATCTCGATGATACGCTGCACGTCGTTGATAGTACCAAAAGTGTTGTTGACATGCCCCACAGAAACAAAGCGGGTATGTGGTGTGATGAGTCGTTCGAACTCCGACAGGATCAAGTCTCCGTTCTGATCGGTTGGAATGGCCCTGAGTGTTGCCCCACGCTCCTGACAGACACGTTGCCAAGGCACGATATTAGCATGGTGATCCAGTTCCGAGACGATGACTTCATCGCCGGGTGACAGGAACTGACGCCCATAGGTCTGTGCCACAAGGTTGATACCCTCCGTGGTACCACGTACGAAGATAATCTCCTCGCTTGTGGCAGCGTTGATGAACCGCTGTACCTTCTCCCGCGCCTCTTCATAGGCATCCGTCGCCCGGGCTGCCAGCGTATGGGCGCCACGATGGATGTTCGAGTTGTAGTTGCGGTAGTAGTCCGCGATCTTATCAATCACCTGATTGGGTTTCTGCGTCGTTGCCCCATTGTCAAGCCACACAAGATCGTGACCGTTGACCTTCTGCTGTAGTACGGGGAAGTCGTGTTTGATCTGCTCCGAGTTCAGTGTGTCAGCTTCCTCGTAGTGCAGATCCCTCAACTTCTGCGTCTCAGGGATGCCGATACCGAAACCGTCGTCCTTGGGGAGAGCCGACGTCTGTGCATCCGTATCCCCGATGTAAGGCAACTCGCTATAGCCACTGCCCCCTGCCAGAAGCTGCCTGAAGCCAGCTTCCAGCTCCGAGAGGTTCAGGCTTTCGTCAGGCAGTACGACCTTCCCTATTCCCAGGCCATCCCCGACGACCCGTTGCCTTTCTGCCTGCAATTCCTCTGGGCAGTATTTCTGTGCGAGTTCCTTCAGCAGAGCCAGCGAGCCACCGTCCTGTGTCGGAAAACTATTTAGTTCTGATATATTGATCATTTACTTTTCTACTTTATTTCGATGCTGATAGTCATGATAATAGCCCACCTCTACATTCTCAAGCACAGCGATGGCATCGTCGGTAAGGGCGGCCAACGAGAAGTACTTCGTGAGCAGATATGAGGCCACGCCAAACTTATCGAGTCCCATCAGGCGGGCACTCAACGACGGTGCTATCTCACCGGGGATGCCACTCTGATGCAAGCCGATGACACCCTGGTTCTTCTCACCGACACGTACGAGGATGATCTTCGTCGTACCTACGCCTCTACCTGTCAGGTACTGGCCTTCCACCTCCACCTTATCAGAAGGAATCAGAGGCACGCCGCGCCATAAGATAACCCGAGTACCGAAGAGATCGGTTGTCACAGGTGGCACACCACGCCACGTACACTCTCGCTCGAAGGCTGCGATGGCTCGCGGATGGGCAATAAAGAAGGCCGGTTCCTTCCACACCAACGAGAGCAACTCATCGAGGTCGTCGGGTGTTGGCGAACCGTAGCGTGTGGTGATGCGGTAGGCAGGGTTCGCAGCAGCCAGCAGACCAAACTGTTTGTTGTTGATGAGCTCCCACTCCTGTCGTTCCTTAATGCTCTCTATCGACAAGCGCAACTGCTCTTCCAACTGGTTATAAGGGTTATTATAGAGGTCGCTGACACGGGTATGCACACGAACGACGGTCTGCAGTGTGTTCAACGAGTACTCCGTTGGATTCTCTTCGTAGTCGATGTAAGTCTCGGGGATGATATTATCCTCCTCATGTCCGCTCACCAGGTCGATGTGTTTCTCACCGTTGTCGTTCACCGACGCCTTCAGGCGCAACTGCTTATCGACAGCCTTATTGAACGTCTCGCGGAAGTCGGGCACCTCTTTGATGAACTTGATCAGTTCCTTCAGCTTCAGACCAAGGAACACCGTCGGCGTGATGGCACGCACAGAGACCGTCGACTCCTGTTCGTCCAACAAGTCGGCCTCGCCGAAATACTCACCATCGCCCAACAGAGCGATCCGTAGGTCCTCACCATGAGGCCCCTTGCTGATGACCTCTGCCTGTCCGCTGGCTACGATGAAGAAGCGCTGTTTGTCCTTACCCTCCTCCACGAACAGTTTGTCGACATCCACCTCTTGTGTCTCGAAAGCACTTACCAGACGGTTCAGTATCTCGTCGTCGAATTCAGAGAAGAGAGGGATTGCCTTTAAGTTCTTCGCCGTAAACGACGGCACCCCGTTCACGTACTGGATGGGCAGACGGTCGTTCTTCCTCAATTCGACCTTAGTCCTGTTTACACGGAACGTGCCACCACTAACCTGCACCCACGGCAGGAGCTTCAATAATAGTCTCGGGGTGATACTGCCCATCTGCGGGGCCGTCTTAGTTGTCGTCGCCAGTCTTCTGGCGGTAGCAGTGGTCACACTGCGCTGAAGATTTGATTCTGCCATAATTGTTTTCTAGTTTAATACGTTTGAATTGTGATTTATTTCTTAATAGTGACCTTATACGTCGTGCCTTCCACGTGTTCTACAGAGAGAACGTTGTAGCCCTGATCCTTGGCATTGCGAGGCACGTTATCGAGAGGTTCGCCTTCTGCGAGCAGCACTTCCAGGATGTCGCCCGGTTGTAGCTTCGAGAGTTCGATCTTGGTCTTGACGAAGGTCATCGGACAATGTTCCTTCGTGATGTCTAATACCTTTGTAGCCATATCTTACCTTTTATCTATTATATAAATAATGTCTGTCCGCCCTCGGAGAGATTCAGGAACGAAGCCACGCCGAGAACGTCCTTCACCTCAGGGATGAAATCCTCTTTCTTCAGGCCAAGCACATGCATCGCCATCTCGCAGGCATAGAGGTTGATGCCAAGAGCCTTGGCAGCCTCGACGAGTTCCTCAAGGGTTGCCACATTGTTCTTACGCATCAGGTAACGGAAGATCCTCGGGCCTGCACCAAGGAAGTTGAAACGGCTCGTGGGGGTAACGCGGAGGCCTCCCATCATAAAGCCGAATAGCTTCGTGAGCCAGTTGCCGCCGGTAAAGCTCCGTCCCTGTTTCTGCTTGATCGCGTCGAGCCCCCAGAAGGTGAAGAAGATGTTCACCTCATAGCCCACGGCTGCCGCGCCTGTACCTAATGTAAATACTGCTGTCAGTTTGTCGAAATCGCCACTGAAGGCGATAATGCTTAGTTTCTTGTTTTCTGCCATCGTTTTATACGTTTGAGTCTGGGTGCAAAGGTACGGCGAAATCAGACGCCCTACAATCGCCTTTTCATGGCATTTCATATACCCTTGATATGGTATGCGAATTACCATCCCTGCGGGATTGTGGCATCAGACAAAACACCGTACCTTTGCAGTCGGATATTTATATTGCGAAGTCAGGTCGCACTTCGGCAAAGAGCAAGTCCTCTGCACCAGGTCCGCACTGACGTTGCACCCAGAATCAAACTCAAACAATTATGGCAAAGATTTATGTTAATGGAGACGCGCAGGAAGTGGGCCTGCCGCTCAACGTGAGTGAACTCATTAAACAGAGCGATGTACAGCAACCCGATATGGTCAGCGTGCAGGTGAACGAGGAGTTTGCCGAGCGTGAGGATTGGGAAAGTATTCAACTGAAGGAAGGCGACAAGGTCGATTTCCTGTACTTCATGGGAGGAGGCGCACGATGATTGACTTCACAGAAGAACAGATACAGCGCTACTCACGACATATCCTATTGCAGGATGTGGGAGTAGAGGGACAAGAGAAGATTATGAACGCACGTGTGCTCGTAGTGGGCGCCGGCGGACTGGGTGCTCCTGTCTCACTCTATCTGGCAGCGGCAGGTATCGGCACCATCGGCATCGTGGATGCCGACGTGGTAGACCTGAGCAACCTTCAGCGCCAGGTGATTCACTTCACCAAGGATGTGGGCGTACCGAAAGTTGAAAGTGCCAAAGAGAAGATCCTGGCCATCAACCCCGACGTAAAGGTAGAGACCCATTACAAGTTCCTGGACTCGTCGAACGCGCTCGACATCATCAAGGAGTACGACTTCATCGTCGACGGCACCGACAACTTCCCAGTGAAGTTCCTCATCAACGACGCCTGCGTCATGGCAGGCAAGCCCTTCTCACATGGTGGCATCCTGCGCTTTAACGGTCAGACGTTCACGCATCTGCCCGGTACAGCCTGCTATCGCTGTATGTTCAAAGAGCCGCCTCCCGTGGGAGCAGTACCCACCTGTTCGCAGGCCGGTGTACTTGGCGCTATCGCAGGCATGCTCGGTACCATCCAGGCTGCGGAGACACTGAAGTACTTCACAGGCATCGGTGAGCTGCTCACCAACCGTCTGCTGACCTTCGACGCCAAGACCATGCAGTTCCGCACCGTCCCAGTCAAGCACCGTGACTCGTGCGCCATCTGCGGTTCCAACCCGACCATCGACCACCTGATAGATTACGAACAGGCCGCATGCGACCTCAAAAACCACTAAGAGATGCTTATTCCACAAGAAATCATTGATAAGTTGATTAGCCAGGCCCGGCAGGACGCGCCCAACGAGACGTGCGGCTACCTGCTGGGCATTAGCTCTGATGAGGGCGACGTCGTGACGGAGAACTATTGGATGGAGAACATCGACCACTCCTCCGAGCACTTCTCTTTCGCACCGAAGGATCAGTTTGCGGCCTTGAGATATGCCCGTTCCAAAGGACTGAAGATTCTCGCCAACTGGCACAGTCATCCTGCTTCGCCCTCGCGACCGTCACAGGAAGATCTCCGTCTGGCCAACGATCCCACGATCCGCTATGCCATCTTGTCGTTGCATGAAGGTGTTCACCTGAATTCCTTCCGCATCCTAAACGGCGAAGTGGTTGACAAAGAGGTCCACCTATAGGTGATCCACGACGTCAGGACGTACTTACCCGACTCTGTTCCACCACAAGAGAGAGCCAGGGCCAACCGCTTTTATCTATAAAATCGCTAGTAAGACCATTCCTACTAGCGATTTTTACATAGCGACAACCATTATGGTTTGAAGCCTTTCTGCCAAACAGCCTTCACACCGTCGCAGAAATCATAGAGGATGTGACGCCCCTGAATGCGGCGCCCAGCAGGAAGGAAGCCACAGACAACGCGGGTGATGTGTTGACGGATGTTGAACGCTTTCGGGTCATCCACGCCGATGCTCTCCACCCGGAGACTGAAACGACCGATGCCGGGAAGAACCACCGTCTGTCCTTCGGTAAGTTTCTGCTTCAGGATATCCTGCAGTTCTGTGACCACGCCGACCACAGCACCTTCCGAGAATCCACTGTTACGGCATGCCTCAGCCGCGATCTCGTCGAGAGTAACCTCGCCCTGACTCACTGTCTTCGCAAAATACTTCCCATAAGAACTACTACTCTTGATGTTGTTCTTAATCAGTTTGATGTGTACTGCCATATTTCTTTTTGTTAGTCTACCACTATTCTTCTTTATGATACGAGTCGTCTGTCTTATTATAAGAAGACGTCTCTTACCTTTCTTCCACAGTCATCTCTTACAGTAAAACAACTTGTTTTACCTTCAAAGGGATGATCTCTTTCCATCAAAGAAGGCATCTCCACGACAGTAAAACAAGTTGTTTTACTGTAAGAGAACCTATCTCATTGATTTAAAGCGCCGATTCTTTATTCTGGTTAAACATACTTGTCATTGTTTATGGTTTATCTGTAATAACAGTGCAAATATACAAAAATATCCATGAAAAAGCATCCTTCGCCCCTCTTTTTTGCAAGTAAGCGAGCGTGAGCCCACGTTTTCGACGGTTGTCCAGTACGGTGAAGATGGTAAAATACCTATGAGATGGTATGCGAATGCCACGAACGTGGGATTGTGGGAGCAAGCATATCGCCGTACCTTTGCAGTGTCAAACTAACGCAAAGAATTATGAAAGTAAAAGGATTGTTTTTGTTTTTATCAGCCATTGCCCTGACGTCTTGCAACAGCAACGACGACGGGGTCAGTGCTGGCATTGAGATACCAGGAATCACGATCACCAACGATATTGACTGTTGCACGGCCGAACAAGCCCTACAGGCTTACAAGTTTCTGGAGACAGTGAAGATCATTCCGACACTGACGACAGAGGTGGACCGTAAATACAACGTGTATGCATACACCCGGACCGGCAAGTTCCATATAGGTTATAACGAGGTCTTCTTTGTTGCGACGAAGAAGTCGTCGAACAACTACATCAAAGACTTCTCCATCACCGGTCTGACACCACTGATGCTGATGACCAAGATGAAGATGGAGCATTCCACGCCTGTATCCGGAAGTGCCGAGGTCTTCAACGATAACTTCCCAGCCATTAAACGTGCATGGGTATCATTTATCATGTCGTCGAGCGAGAGTGGATCGTGGACACTATCATACCATGTGGACGTGCTCGGTGGAAAAGGAGATGTCAACAAGGCCGGCCTCACGGTCGACGCCCTACCCGACGGACAAGCATGGCTCAAGTCGTTCAAGGTAGGCGACGACACATACTTCCTCTCGCTGGCGAACGCCTCGGACTGGAAGACGGGCAGCAACGTGATACGTGCTTATATCTCGAAGAAGAGCACCCCCATCACCACACCCTATGCCTTGGCAGAAGAGTCGTTCACCGTGGATATCGACCCACGTATGCCGGATATGGGCAACCACACTTCGCCAGACAACAGACCACTCACCCCACAGGCCGACGGCAGCTATCAGGGCACCATCAATCTCACCATGACCGGTCTCTGGCGCATCCATCTGACCATTCGCGATGCCCAAGGTCATGTCGTTGCCGGAGGCGACAATCAGAGTAGTGGCTACAGTTCGCTCTTCTGGGACGTAACCATCTAGTCAAGAAACAAAGAAACATGTTAGGAACTCTTTTGCTATCAACCATATTTCTGACGGACACGACTGCCATGGCGCCACATCATCTGGACGAAGTGGTGGTCGTGTCGTATAAACAAGGCGGCAAGCGCTCGGCCAAGGGACAGACAGCGTCTATCGACGAGCACCTGTCGGAGCTGTCGCATGTCGAACTGGTGCGTCGTGGCTCATACGCCTGGGAGCCGATGGTCAACAACATGCAGACGGAACGGTTGTCGACCACCATTGATGGCATGAAGATCTTCTATGCCTGCACGGACAAGATGGACCCCGTGACAAGCTATGTGGAGAGCGGCAATCTACAGAGCATCAGTCTGAATGCCGGGTTGAACGGAAACCCACAAGCCACTGGCAACATCGGTGGCAGTCTGGACCTACGTCTGCGAAAGGTCGGCTTCGCTGGCGCCCCTTTCCACCTGAACACCTCCGTAGGCTACGAGGCCAACGGTCAGCTACAGGTATATGGTGCCGACGCGACACACTCCAGTCGGCATTTCTATATCGGTGGTGGCGCATTCTATCGTCATGCGGACAACTACAAGAGCGGTGGAGGAGACAGACTGCCGTTCTCACAGTTCCAGAAGGTGAATGCCTTTGTCAACACCGGTCTTAAGCTGACAGATAACGACGTGATGGAGACGACGCTGATTGTCGACCGTGCCTCCGACGTAGGCTACCCAGCCCTCAATATGGATGTTGCCAAGGCCGAGGCTTTCATTACATCACTCTCGTACAAACACCTGTTTGTCAGCCCCCTCTTCAACTCATGGGAGACCAAGGTCTACTATAACCATATCGTCCACGAGATGGACGACACCCATCGGCCTGACGTGGAGATTCACATGGATATGCCAGGACGAAGTTGGACGGCAGGCGCCTATAGTCTGCTGACAGGATCCGTTGGACGGCATGAGACGAGTCTGAACGTAGACGGGTATTACAACCGTCTGTTTGCCGACATGACCATGTATCCGGGTGGTGCCGCCCCGATGTATATGGTGACATGGCCCGACGTGGGCACGCTCAACATGGGTGTCTCCTTCTCTGATCGTATCATACTCTCCTCCCTGTCGGTCCTTCACCTCTCGGCAAAGGTGTCGTGGCAACAGCAACGACTGAACAACGAGGAAGGTCACCAGGCACTAAGTGTGTTCTTCCCTGGGATGCGACGGCAATATCACCAGACAACAGGTCGCATGGCCGCAAGCTATCAGTTATCCCTCTCCGACCTCCGGCTCTCAGTTGGTGCCGGCTGGGGGAGTCGTGCGCCCACGGTAACAGAATCTTATGGATACTACTTAAACAATACCTTCGACCAGTACGACTACATCGGCAATCCACGTTTGAAGAACGAGTCGGCAGTAGAAGTAAATGCGGCCATCAACTGGCAACCCGACAAGACCTTCTCCATAGGTATTGACGGCAACGCATTCCTTTTCACCAATTATATCATTGGACAGTTCGAGACACGACTCAGTCCTATGACTGTCGGTGCAGAAGGTGTAAAGGTATATGGGAACATCAGTCATGCCATCATCGCCAATGCCTCGCTGACAATAGGATGGAAACCCATCGACGGTATCAACTGGAACACTACACTCGCCTACAGCCTCGGACATGATGAGCATGATGACCCACTGCCCCTCATCGCACCATTCAGTTATACCTCCCGACTGACCTACTCCACAGGACGTCTCAGACTGTTGGCAGAGGTAAAAGGACATGTACGACATACGGCATACGGCGTAAAATACGGTGAGAAGGAAACACCGGGATGGGTCGTCTGTAACCTTTCAACAAGCTACACACTACAGCATGTCACCTTACGGACTGGCATAGAGAATATCCTTGATAGGTTCTATACCACATATGCCGACTGGAATGGCATCCCTCAGAAAGGGCGGAATATCTACCTGAACATCTCTTTTGAGCTATAAACAGGGCCTTTTTGCCCTGCAAATCTGGCCTTTCTGACAAAAATACCACACCTTTGGTATACGGAATGACATATCAAAGGGATTGTGGGAATACGGAAATCGCCGTACCTTTGCACCAGAGATGATTAATAAACTAAACAACAGAATTATGAGAAGAATCGTATTTACAATAGCATTGGTATTGGGGCTTGGATTACAGAACAACATCTGGGCTGAAGGAAACAGTGTAAACGGTAACGTGCGTACCATTAAGAGTCCGCGCTTTGCACGGCCACTGGTTGAGAAATGGATTGAGGAATACGCCAAGACTGAACCGGGCGTGGTGTTCCAGATTGTAAAGGGCTCGGGCAGTCAGGATAACATTGACCTTCATATAGTATTAGAAAACAAAGAGATCAACAACGAAGGCTTCAGTCATGTCGTCTATTTCGGAGAGACAGCCGTACTGCCTATCACCGCACGTCGTTCGGAGGCAGCACGACTGCTCGAAGGGAAGCATCTGAACAGCAAGAAGATCAAGCAGCTCTTCTTCCTCAACGACGATTTCGATGAGGACGTAAAGAAGATCAAGGCTTTCGAGAACATTATTATCTATAGCGGTAGCAACGCCACCTCGGTAGCCGCCTCGTTTGCCCACAATTTCGGTGAGGAAAGCAGTAACTTCCGGGGCAAGCGCATCTCTGGCGACGACTTGTTCCTGAACATGGCCCTACAGAAAGATCCTCTCGGTGTGTCGTTCAACGCCCTTCCGAACATCTTCGATCTGAAGAGTCGCCACCTGAAGAGTGACCTCTCACTGATTGGAATCGACGTAAAGCGCGATCTGGAAAACAGCTTTAGCGATAACGGTACGCTTGATGATGTGCTTGTTGCACTCGAGAACGGGAAAGTGTCTGGAGTTGCCGTAGAGAAGATCGGCCTTGACTATAACATCGCCGATGAGGCCGTCAGCCGTTTCCTGAGATGGATACTTAACAACGGCACGAAGTACAACCATGAATTCGGTCTGCTAAACCTAGACAGTAAGATCGCTCAAGCCGAAGCAAGCAAGATTAATGACACACTGACAGCACAGAAATAAAAGATAATCATTAGACTTATGGTAAAAAGATTGTTTATTGCAACTGTTGTTGCGATTAGCCCCTTATTGGTTATTGCCCAGAACCTGATTACAGGACATATCACTGATGGACGCACGGGAGAACCGTTGATCGGCGCCTCCGTCATTGTGAAAACAGAGAAGATACAAGGTGTTGTCACCGACGTTGATGGAAACTTCTCCCTGAAGACCAAGGTGGAAGCTCCACTTACCCTCCGTGTGGAATACGTTGGCTATCGTCCTCTGGACGTAGATGTCTACGACTTCGAGGAGCCCGTAGAGATCCGTCTCGTCGATAACTCCAGTCGTCTGGACGAGGTCGTCGTCGTAGGCTATGGCGCTCAGAAGCGCTTGGAACTTACCAGTAGTATCTCATCCGTTGGCGACGATCTGCTCAAGCAGTCGAACACCTCTGTCGAGAGCGCCCTTCAGGGAGCCGTAGCAGGTCTGAATGTGACCACCACCAGCGGCCAGCCTGGTGCAGCCAGCATCATCCGGGTACGTGGTGGAAACTCCATCACCGGCGGTAACGAGCCCCTTTATGTCATCGACGGCTTCATCGTCTACAACGACGCCTCATCGAACCGCACTGGTGCACGAGGCACCGATGCCGTGCTCGACCCGCTGGCTTTCCTGAACCCAAGTGATATCGAGAGCATAGAAGTATTAAAAGATGTGTCGGCCACAGCCATCTATGGCACACGAGGCGCCAACGGTGTGATTATCATCACAACCAAGAAAGGCTCTCATGGTCGTAACAACATCAACTACAGTGCCTCCTTCGGTTGGAGTCGGATCAGTAAGAAGGTCGACTTCATGGATGCCTGGCAGTGGGCTGACCTATGGAACGAGATGTACGAGAACGGTGAAGTTGGCTATCGCCTGGACGAGCCGACCGAGAGCTACGACTGGCAGGATGCAGCCTTGCAGACCGGCTTTCAACAAGAGCATCAGTTGTCGGCCGTAGGCGGCGATGAGATCTCACGCTATAGCATCAGCGGCAGCTATAAGAGTCAGGAGGGAATCATCATCAACACAGGACTGAAGCGCTATGCCGGACGTGTCAACTATGAACGCAATGTGCTGAAGAACCTTCTGGTGGGTGTCAACGCCAATGGTGCCTATAACAAGATGACAGGTATGTCGGACAGAAGTTCGATGTTTGCAGCCAACTCCTGGTATGGTGCCATCTCACATACACCCTATACCTCTATTTATAATGCCGACGGATCATTCAACTACGAGCCGACACCGACCAGTGTGGATATCTATAATGGTAAGGTGGGTAATCCTATCAGTGACCTGCAGAACTATCAGACAGAGACGGAGAACACCCGTGTGATGGGAACAGGTTTTGCCGAATGGACCGTCATACCACAACTGAAGCTGAAAGCCAGTCTCGGTGCCGATCTGTCGAACACCCGTCAGAGCTACTATGCCCCCTCTTACACCTCTGACGGACTGCCTTACAACGGCTACGCTTCCGTTGGACAGACCAAAACACACGTATGGCAGACGGAGTACACCGCCACCTACAATAATGTTTTCAAGAACGTACACTCGCTGACGGTCCTCGCAGGATATACCGCCCAGCGCACAGACCGCAGTAGGATTGCCACCACAGCCTATGGATTCAGTAACGATGCCACTGGCTATGACAACCTAGGCGCTGCCAGTACGACGCAGCCTTCATCAAGCGGGCATTACATCTCTACGCTCCAGTCATGGATTGGTCGTGTAAACTACAGCTACGACTCACGGTATAACGCCTCACTCACACTCCGCGCCGACGGTAGCAGTCGATTCGCGAAGGACCATCGTTGGGGATGGTTCCCCTCATTGGGCGCCTCATGGAACATCGACCGTGAGAAATGGTTACACCTGAGCAAGAAGGTTGACTATATCCAACTGCGGGCATCTATCGGTGTCGTAGGCAACCAAGAGATTGGCGACTACCAGTTTGCAGCCAATGTGGTGCCCCGCACGGTGATTATCGATGGTGAACGTGCTACAAGCTATATCATCTCGAATAAATCGAACCCCGACCTGAAGTGGGAGACCACCACCTCTTATAATATAGGTCTGAGCTCCGGTTTCTTCCGGAATCGTCTGACAGTGACACTCGACGGCTATTATAAGAAGACAAGCGATCTGCTGCTTGATGTGCCAGTAGAGCAGGTGACCGGTTTCTCTACCGTCCTACGAAATGTGGGTTCTGTTACCAACAAAGGTGTAGAACTGGAAATCGGCGGCGTGCTCATCGAGCAGAAGGACTTACGCTGGACACTGAACGGCAATATCGCCCATAACAAGAACGAGGTCGTCAGCCTAGGTGATGCAGAATACTTCATCCCCTCTCATGGCTACACCAACCCACTTATCGTAAAAGTCGGCGAACCCCTTGGTTCATTCTATGGCTACAAGTTCAAGGGTATCATTCAGACGGGAGAAGACCTAAGCAGTCTGCCTTCGCAAACCATCTCGACCGTCGAGCCCGGTAACCCGAAGTTTGAGGATGTGACCAAAGATGGTGTCGTGAATGAACAAGACCGTGTGGTACTCGGAAACATTCAACCGAAATTCACCTACGGTTTCAACACCAAGGTGGCCTACAAGAGCTGGGACCTCTTTGTCAGCGCAAGCGGAAGCTACGGCAATAAGATCTTCAACGAACTGGCTTGTCGCCTGGAGCGCGGTAATGGTTACTATTACAACCCGTTGGCTACAGTGGCCGACCGTTGGACACCCACCAATCCCAGCCAGACAATTCAGAAGGCCAGCAATGCCACATCGATCTACACCGACGACCGATTTGTGGAAGATGCCAGTTATCTGAAGATCAGGAACATCCAGTTAGGCTATAACCTGCCACTGAAACAAATCACGAAGGATGCCAACCTCCGTCTCTACGTATCGCTACAGAACTTCTTCACCATTACTGGTTACAGAGGCTATGACCCTGAAGCCAACCGTAGCGGAAGCGACGAGACCAGCGCCCTGTACCAAGGCATTGACAACGGAACCTATCCCTCGTCTAAAACAGTTTTAGTAGGATTCAATATAACGCTTTAAGAAGTCAGAAGATAAAAAGGAGATTAAGAGTTATGAAGAAAAATGTTATCTATATATTCGCAGCAGCACTACTGCTGAACAGCTGCGCCGACCTGGACCAGACATCCCTGAGTTCTATTGATAGAGACAACTTCTACAAGAGCAAGGAAGATATTGAGACTGCCATTAACGGCATCTATCAGGAGTTTACCGTAGATGGGTTCTATGGCATGTTTAACAACCAAAGCATCTACATCAATGATCTGCAAACCGACTATGTGAAGGCTGGAGCGCAGACTAACTCCGCCCATATCCGTGAGCTATCAAACTTCGCCGTACAGCCGACCAATCTCTTTGTGGGTTATGCCTGGGAAGAACACTATACGGCCATTAACCGCGCCAATGTTGTGATTGACAAGGTGAGCGATGCCGCATGGCTCGATGAGCAGACCCAGAAGAACTATATCAACGAGGCCCGTTTTCTCCGTGCCCTGATGTACTTCAATCTGGTACGTTACTTCGGCGGTGTGCCCATCGTTCTGCACGACGGTGAGGGCGAGGAAGCCCCACGCAACACGATTGATGAGGTGTTTGAACAGATCGTCAATGACTTTACCGCTGCTGAGAGCCTGCCTGCCACTTATTCCACACGTGACAGCAAAGCCTCATCATCTGCTGCATCCGCCCTACTCTCGAAAGTTTATCTGGAGTGGGCGCAGACAAGCACCGAAAAAGGCAAGGCCAACCAGCGCGACTACTACCAGAAGGCCATCGCCTACGCTCAGAAGGTCATCGACTCTGGCAAATACCGTCTTCTGGACAAGTTTATCGACAACTGGTCGGTTGACAAGAAAAACGGCCCTGAGCATATCTTTTCTATCGAGCATGACCGCAGCGTAAACGGTAATGTAACGGGCCATTGCACCTTCGCCACCAACTGGAGCAATTCTGAGCCTGTACTACTGGCAACCAGCGACCGCTACTATGAGCTGACCGATTCTAAGGACCAACGCCGCGACGGCTCCTGGGCCAAACGTATCTATAATCCCAACACAAGTTCCGACTTTGTGTTCGACATTCCACGCTTCCGTAAGTATATCGACTCTCTGAACTATGCTAATCCGTCATCAAGTGGTAACGCAGCTGGACAGTCGACAAATACGACCGTCATCCGCTATGCAGAGGTGTTGCTTATCAAGGCCGAGGCGGAAAACGAGTTGAACGGTCCTACGGCTGCTGCCTACGATGCCATCAACCAAGTGCGTCGTCGCGCCTATTGGAGTCCGTATCTGAATATCCAGAACACGCCTTCCGACGGTTCGTCATTGGAACTGAGCGGTCTGACAAAAGAGGAATTCCGCGAACGTCTGCGCGAGGAGCGTCGTCTGGAATTCATACTTGAGGGACATCGTTGGTTTGACCTGAAGCGCTGGCATATCCTTGTAAAATATGTCAAGGCTCATACACCCAGCAATGAAGAAGTGACTGGCACAAAGACCACCAAGGTAGAGAATGTCTCGAAGAAGAACTACTATCTGCCTCTGCCACAGGATCAGATTATCCTCAACCCAAACCTCGAACAGAACTGGGGTTACAGCGGCGAGACCGGAGACGGTCCATACGACAGCAGCTTTGAATAAACCCCAAGCAATCAAACAGTTCATCAACAATAATCATTAAAATAACAACAACATGAAAAAGATTGTAAAGTCAACATTGGCAGTCATTGCACTTGCCACCCTTACCAGTCAGGCTGCTAATGCCCAGTCTTCTACCTCAAAGGTCAACAGCCGTGAGCGTATTCTCCAGGTACTCGACCAAAGTCGTCCTAACGAATACGTACCGGCAGCCTTCTTCCTGCACTTTGAGAACAAACTGGGTCGTAAGGCCGTTCAGGATCACAAGGATTTCTATCGTGCCACCAACATGGATTTCGTGAAAGTGTTCTATGAGATCTCTGTTCCGAAGATTGATATCCAGTCTGGAAAGGACTGGGCAAAGGTCCCTGTCTATGGTGAAGATTTCTTCGAGCCACAGGTAGCCGTCATAGCAGACCTTGCACGTGAGTTTGGTGGTGAGGCTTTTATACTGCCTACCGTCTATTCGCCTCTGGCACTGGCTGGTCAGACCCTTGGATTCGGGAATCGTAAGAATCTCAAGAAACTTATCGAGGAAGATCCGAAGGCTTTCGGACAGGCCATCAAGAACCTCTCACTGAGCATCGAGAACTATCTCCGTGCTGCCCGCAAGCATGGTGCCGACGGTTTCTACGTATCTAGTCAGGGAGGTGACGGCAATTCCCTCACTCCTGAGGTTTGGAATAAGTACGTACGTCAGTGGGATAAGCATGTGTCTGAAGTTGCCGCAGAGATTGGTGAGATCAATATTCTCCACATCTGCGACTATGGTACACCATTCAAGAATGCTGAAGCTCTCTACGCGTTCGCCGACTATCCAGCAAGCATCATTAATGTTCCTCTGAAATTCTCTGATGGATCAACGCTCAACCTGAAAGAAGCCCAACAGCGGTTTGGTCGTCCTATCTTTGGCGGACTGGAGCGCTTAGGCGTCATCGCTACTGGTACCATCGAGGAAGCAAAGGCCGAAGTTGACAAGGTACTGGAGAACGCATCACCCAACTTCATCCTCGGTGCCGACTGCACCGTGCCAGGTGAAACCGATTGGGAAAAGTTGCGCGCCGTCATCGACTACACACACACATGGCGACAGACACACAAGAAGTAGTCTCATATACTTTATTTCTATGGTTCGGGTGACACAGTTTTTTATAACTATGTACCCGGACTTTTCTAATTAATTTGTATTTTTGCAGGCAGATTCTCAAACTAATGAAAAGAACGTTATTATGGATAGGTGCACTCGTGGTGGGTGCTGTTTTAGGACTACTTGGGCTGGATTGGCTCAACGAAGTGATGGATTTTGTGGCGACAGTATATACAAGACTTTTCCAGTTGTTGGCAGTGCCAACCATCGTACTGGCGGTAATCACGACCTTTGCCACCTTTGGATCCAAAGGTTCAGGTAGGATATTCGGACGAACACTAACCTACACACTACTGACCACCTTCGCTGCAGCCATTGTTGGAGCCTTTCTCTATATACTCATTGCCCCAGGCAACCTGCCCGCAGAAGCTCTCGTGACAAATGATGTGACAGAAAGCGCGCCACTCTCATACAAAGAGCATATTCTCAGCGTCATCCCAAACAATATCGTACGTCCTTTCCTCGAAGGCAACGTGCTATCACTGCTTCTATTGGCCTTTGCCATTGGTATCGGATTGTCGAAGTTGCCGGAGACCGAGAATAAGACTATCGTTGTAAAAGGACTTCTCGGGCTGCAGGATCTGCTTTTCTTTCTCATCCGCGGCCTCATCTGGACACTGCCTCTCGGCATTGTGGCCTTCTCCGCTCAGTTGTCGGCACAGGTCTCTGCAGGTGTAGTGGCCGATAGCATCGGTAAATATGTGTTGGTGGTATTAGGCGGCAATATCATCCAGTTTTTCATTGTACTCCCACTGTTTCTCTTGGCACGAGGACTCAATCCCATTCACGTGCTTGGGAAAATGATGCCAGCTGTTCTCATGGCTCTCTTTACCAAAAGCAGCGCCGCTACCTTACCCGTCACCATGGAGACAGCCGAGAATCGCCTCGGCATCCGTCGTCAGGTCGCTCGTTTCGTCTTGCCGATCTGCACCACCATTAATATGAACGGCTGCGCAGCCTTCATCTTAGTGACCTCTCTTTTTGTGATGCAACAGGGAGATACACCCATCACTCTTTCCACCATCCTACTTTGGATTCTTATCGCCGTCATCTCAGCCGTAGGCAATGCAGGTGTACCGATGGGCTGTTTCTTTCTCACACTCTCCCTGATGTCGGGCATTGGTGCACCCGTCGCTGTACTGGGAATCATCCTACCTATCTATACTATTATAGATATGGTGGAGACAGCCGAGAATGTATGGTCTGACTCTTGCGTCGCGGCAATGGTAGACAAATCACAGTCTTAGGGGGCATAAAAGCCCCCTTTTTTAGTAAATTATTCTATTTAAGCTGTTATAAAGAGCTGCATTTAGAATAACCATCCATATAATTCAACATAATAGATATATCTTCCGATTTTTGAGCAAAATTTGGATGATAATTCTAATCTTCGTACCTTTGCAGCGTGAATAAGACATTAAATAACAAAAAAAGAAAGGATATATCATTATGAGTACAAAGAATTATCGTTTTGAGACACTGCAACTCCATGTAGGCCAAGAGCAGGCCGACCCCGCTACTGATGCACGCGCAGTACCCATCTACCAGACCACAAGTTATGTGTTCCACAATAGTCAACATGCCGCCGACCGCTTTGGTCTGCGCGATGCCGGTAACATCTACGGTAGACTGACCAACTCGACACAGGGTGTGTTTGAGGATCGTGTAGCAGCCCTTGAGGGTGGTGTGGCCGGTCTGGCCGTAGCTTCTGGTGCCGCCGCTATCACCTATGCCCTACAGAATATCGTTCAGGCCGGTGATCATATCGTGGCAGCCGACAACCTCTATGGTGGCTCATACAACCTGATTACCCACACACTGGCGACACAAGGCATCAGCAATACTATTATCAACGTGAACGACCTCGCCGCACTCGAGGCTGCCATCAAACCAAACACGAAGGTTGTATACGCAGAGACCTTCGGAAACCCGAACTCTGACGTGCTTGACTTGGAAGGAGTGGCAGCCGTAGCCCACAAGCATGGAATCCCCTTCATCGTGGATAACACCTTCGGCACACCTTATCTCATCCGTCCGTTGGAGCATGGTGCAGACATCGTCGTTCACTCAGCTACCAAGTTCTTAGGTGGTCACGGGTCGTCTCTTGGTGGCGTCATCGTAGATGGTGGCAAGTTTGACTGGAAGGCTAACCCCGACAAATTCCCGACACTGGCGAAACCCGATCCCTCATACCACGGAATCGTGTTTGCCGACGCAGTGGGTGCCGCAGCCTACGTAACCCGCATCCGTGCCGTCATCTTACGTGATACAGGTGCAGCCATCTCACCTTTTAATGCTTTCATCCTGTTGCAGGGTGTCGAGACACTGAGTCTGCGTGTAGAGCGTCATGTAGAAAACGCCCTGAAGGTGGTCGACTTCCTCGCCAAGCACCCGAAGGTTGCCAAGGTGAACCATCCCGCATTGGAGAGCCACCACGATCACAAACTCTATCAGAAGTATTTCCCCAATGGTGGTGCTTCAATCTTCACCTTCGAGATCAAGGGTGGACAAGAAGAGGCATGGAAGTTCATCGATGCCTTGCAGATTTTCTCTCTGCTGGCCAACGTAGCTGACGTGAAGAGTCTGGTGATCCATCCCTACACCACCACTCACTCCCAGCTCTCGCCCGAGGAACTGGCAGAACAGCATATCACGCCTTCGACCATCCGTCTCAGTATCGGAACCGAGCACATTGACGATATCATTGCTGATCTGGCTCAGGCATTTGATAAGATTTAAGGGGTTTACCTAAGAGAAGAGGCCTCGCTGTTATAGCGAGGCCTCTTCTCTTTTTGATTCAATTATTTGATATAGTCTGCGAAATCGGTCAGTTTCATGTCACCCTTACGTGCCAACGTATCATGCAAAGCGAAGGCGGCTGTCAGGTTATGACGAGTCTGTCCCATCTTCGCAATCTTCAGATAGTCCCAAAGCAACTGCTTATAGTCAGGATGCGCACAGTTCTCAATGATGATCTCCGCACGCTGAGCAGGCGACTTTCCACGCAAGTCGGCAACACCCTGTTCGGTAACAATGATGTTCACATCATGCTCCGAACTATCCTGATGACTGACAAACGGAACAATCGAAGAGATTACACCACCCTTGGCCACAGACGGACAGGTAAAGATGCTCAGATAGGCGTTACGGATAAAGTCGCCCGAGCCACCGATACCATTCATCACCTTCACGCCACTGATGTGCGTTGAGTTGGCATTACCATAGAGATCGACCTCAATAGCCGTGTTGATGGCAATCACTCCCAATCGACGAATCACTTCCGGTGAGTTGGATATCTCACTCTGACGTAGCGTCAGATGATCCTTGAAATAGTCCATATGATCATATACCTGCATCAGGCAATCATTGCTGACCGTCAGAGAACAGGCTGAAGCATCCTTCACACGGCCGTTCATCATCATGCCGACCACTGAATCCTGCAGCACTTCGGTATAGATATTAAAATCAGGTACGTGTTTGTCCTGGCCCAGAGCACCAAGGATGGCATTGGCTGTTGAACCCACACCACTCTGCAACGGCAGGAATTCCTTAGGGATACGTCCCTTGCGCATCTCCTCTACCAAAAACTCAGCTGTCAGGAAACCAATCTTATCAGTAACAGGATCGCTGTCTTTAAAAGCACGGGCCTCATCGGGGATGTTACACTCCACGACTCCCACCACCTTCTCCTTTGGAATCGACACGTAAGGTTTACCTATACGGTCGCTGACATGTTCGATCGGAATAGCCTTGCGGTAAGGAGGATCTAACGGCTCATATACATCATGGATAAATCTCGCATTCGGGTTATGAAATGCATTCAGCTCTAATATGACATGTTTGGCCAAACGAGCAGCCGTCGGAGAAATACCACCAGCAGCAGTCAGATATACATGATAGTCATTGCCTGCCTCCTCGATGTCACACACCTCAAGAATCGCCCAATCAAGATCGCCATAGAAACCATAACGCAACTCCTGAGCCATATGACTCAGGTGCAAATCGTTATAAGGGATTTCCCCCATATTTACATGCTTACGGAAATCAGGATTCGTCGTATAAGGTGCACGATACTTTATGGCCTGCGCATTGGCCAGGTCACCATCCGTCGACTGTCCCGTCGACGCACCGGTAAAGATTCCCACCTTGAACTCACGCCCTGCCTCATGCTCAGCAACGGCAATCTTTGCTAATTCCTTTGTTGTTGCCTTGGCCACACCCGCAGGTGTAAAGCCGCTCATGGCAATATTCTCGCCATTCTTAATCAGTGCTGCAGCCTCCGCAGCAGTCATACGTGTATAAGCCATATCTTACAGTTTTGCAAATTTTGCTCGCAAAATTACAATTTTTATAGCGAAATACAAAACAAAAAAACAAATTATTTACCTTTACCTTCTTATAAGTACTCCATCAGTACATCCCAGACGGCAATGATATGACAGACGCTACCTGCCAACACGAAGAAATGGAACACAGAGTGCATATACCTCTTCTTGTTCAGAGAATAGAATACAGCCCCCGTGATATAGCATATCCCCTCTGCGATTATCCAGATGACTGCCGCCGTACTGACAGAATCCAGTAGCGGTTTGAAGGCAACAAGCACACTCAGCCCCATACCCACGAAACAAAAGGTTTCCAGATTTGAATGCTCTTTTAGCCTGATGAGACTAATAACCGTTCCCACAATAGCACAGAGCCATACAAAAGAAAAAAGACTCCAGCCCCAGTATCCCTGACTACGTAACGCCACCAATGTAAGCGGAGAATAACTTCCGGCGATATGCCAATAGATGGCGGCATGATCCCATTTTCGGAGTCGTTCTTTCCATTTCGAATGATGCTTGATAGAATGATAAACCGTCGAGGCCACGTAAGAACCAAGCATACCGAAAAGATAGAGGATAACACCAATCCGTGCCCAATTGTTATCACTCTGGAAACACCACACCAGGAAGATGACACCAATCACCACCCCAAGCAGAATGCCTCCGCCATGCGATGCAGCATTCCAGATTTCCTCTTTCCTTGTGTATTTTATCACTCCTCTCGATTACGCTTCCTCAAAAGGCATCTCATACACGAAACTTGAGCCGCCTTCATAGTCCTCGTCCAGATAGAGGCGTCCGCCAAGCATCTTTGCAATCTGACGACTGATCGCCAATCCCATGCCAAGACCATCTGTCACACCATCGAACTTACGGAACGGCATAAACAACTGACTGCGATTCTCCACAGGTATACCTTCCCCTGTATCACTGACCCGTATCTGTAGTCGCGGTTGTCCTTGGGAATCGTCACTCTCCACCGTTCTAACTCTCAGTGTAATCGCGCCCATACTTGTATGTTTACAGGCATTCGACAGGATGTTACGCAGCAACTGTACCATCCGGCGACCGTCCGTGTAGATTCTCGTGTCTTTGAGCACCACAGGATACTGATGCAGCAGTTTTACTCCCGGTTGCACCTCATTCTTCACGCTCTCGCGTGCCTTATAACAGATCTCCATCAGACTCACTACCGTCTTATGAATAATCAAGCTACCTTTTTCCATCTTTGAGAGATCGACTAGATCATTCACGACATTAATCAGTCGTTCGGCATTCCTATGGATATGATCCTTCATGATCCGTTTCTCTTCCTCCTCCATATGTTCGCCGGCCACACCGTTCAGGAGATCATTAAAACCAATAATCGCATTCAAGGGGGTTCGGATCTCATGGTTCACATTGTTCAGAAATATTTCTTCCAACCGGCTTTGGTCTTCATTTCCGTATCGCGGTCTTCTTTCCGTAATATTACTCAGCCGGAATATATAGCCATCGGTCTCCCCCTGATCGTTGGTAAAGGGGACAACGAAAGACTCTAAGACAGTTCCATCTTCACGAGTCCACTGCTCCTTACCAGACTTCCCTTCACGGATTGATCGACGCAGCAATTCACAATCTTGCGGATAGTCATTCTGTAACCTGTTGAACTCTTCGTTACTGGTCATCATATGTCCATCTTTATCGTAAATTCCTATGCCAATCTGTAATCCTGAAAAAGCCAGATTTAGCATTCGTTGTTCAATCTGTCCTAACATTATAGCTGATTAATATAGTTTTTATGTGTGCAAAGATAAGAACTTTTCCTTGAAAAAAAAGAAAAAAAGACATATTTTCTTCCGTTTTTCGCATAATAGAGTCTCGTTAACATCATCCCTCGACAAAAAAGTCTCCAATTTCTTTGTTTTCCCGGAAGATTTCCATATCTTTGTATCCATAGACACCATTTATCAACAAATATGGGAGGAGTTATTACAGACATCATGAATATCACGACCGACAATGACTACTCATTGGCTCGTGATCTTATTGGCCTTGCCCTTGCCGACGGTAAAATTACCGAAGAAGAAAAGGCTGCCATAGCAAGAATCTGTCAGTTGGACAACATCACCGAGGATCAGCTCAAGGAGATGTTCAAGAGTAGCGGTCAACAAGCCCAAATTGCCATTCCCACCACTCGAAAAGAGAAAGAAGATTATCTGGTCAAGATGATTCAGGTTATGGGAGCCGACGGTGACAGCGCCACTGAAGAGATTTTCCTTTTGGAGATCATGGCGGGGAGACTTGGTTTTTCCCGACTTCAGTTGACAGCACTAGTATTGCTCAATGCCACCAGGAAAAATTTTCCCGGCGACTTTGGTGCCAAAGTGCTTTCTACCTTCCTGAAGAACATTGTCGACCCTAAGGGTAAAAGCGACCAACAAAACCACGATAACATCGCTAAGATTTACGATGCGGTGGCAAACACAACAATCCTAACAGACGATGCTCAGGAGAACCAGATTCTTTTAAGAGAAGCCTTTGCCAAAGCGACTCAGACCCTCTTAGCCAACGAACTACTTGCCCGTGAATTCCAGACGGCAGGTCTTAACTTCAGGGAAATACTAGAGTCCGAGAGCATGAAAGCTCTCGGAAGACAGATTCAACTGCTGCAGCAGCCAGGAGACATTATTATCAATCGTCTGCCAGGGTAAAATCGAGCTGTTTCTTCTCAAGGTTCGCACGAGCCACCTGGATACGGATCGGATCACCAAGTTGATACTTCGTGTGATGACGACGGCCGACAATCATATAGTTTTTCTCGTCGAAGTCATAATAATCGTCACCCAAATCACGGATGGGAATCATACCTTCACAGTGGTTCTCATCTATCTGAGCATAGATGCCATACGACTGGATTCCGCTGATATGAGCATCATACGTATTACCTATCTTATCCTCCATAAACTCCACCATCTTATATTTGATAGAGTCGCGTTCCGCATTCTGGCTGATCTGCTCCATATCAGAACAATGCTCACAGAGTTCCTCGTACTTGTCCTTGTTGGCCGAACGAGCGCCCTCTTGGTACTTCGTCAGCAGTCGGTGCACCATTGTATCGGGATAACGGCGGATAGGTGAGGTAAAGTGCGTATAATAATCGAAAGCCAATCCATAGTGGCCAATATTATGGACGCTGTATTTTGCCTTCATCATCGCACGGAGAGCCACAGTCTCAATAGCATTTTGCTCACGGGTTCCCTCTGCCGAGGACATCAACGCATTAAGACTGCGAGAAATGGCACCCTTCGTTCCGCTGGTCTTCATCTTATAACCGAACTTGGCGACAAACTCACGCAAGTTCTCCAACTTAGTCGGATCCGGTTGATCGTGAATACGATAGGGAAGCGTCTTTGCCTTTACCCCTTTCTTCACCTTGCCAACAGACTCGGCCACGGTTTTATTTGCCAAAAGCATGAACTCCTCAACGAGTTTATTGGCATCCTTCGAGGTTTTGAAGTAGGCCTTGATGGGCTTACCTTTCTCATCGATATCAAAATGTAGTTCTTCGCGGTCGAATTTCACAGAACCATTCTTGAAACGAGCGGCACGAAGTTTCTTGGCCAAAGCATCAAGTCTAATAAGCTCTATAGCATACTCCCCCTTGTAAGGGTGTTTCTTCGTAGCAGGAGGTGCCGGTTCTCCTGTTCCGTCTTTCACACCATTATCCTCCAGAATCTGCTGTACCTCCTCATATGCGAAACGACGGTCACTTCGGATCACCGTATGTGCCAGATGCCAGTCCTTCACGTTCGCTTCATCATCCATTTGGAAAATGACGCTATAGCATAACTTCTCCTCATTAGGACGAAGTGAACAGATGAAGTTACAGAGTCGTTCGGGAAGCATGGGAATTGTACGATCCACAAGATAGATACTCGTAGCACGTTTCACCGCTTCTTTGTCGATAATGGATCCTTCCTTCACATAGTGAGAAACATCGGCGATATGTACACCCACCTCCCAAAGCTGACCTTTATTTTTCTGAGTCACGCCACTGCCAACGGCCCTGATAGACAGTGCATCGTCGAAGTCTTTGGCATCTTTTGGATCGATCGTACAGGTAAACACATCACGGAAATCCTCACGCCGTGCTATCTCCTGTGGAGTAATCGCTGCATCTATTTTCTCCGCAGCCTCTTCTACAGCCTTCGGATACTTGTATGGCAGATTATACTGAGCAAGGATGGCATGCATCTCAGCATTGTTCTCACCAGTCTTTCCCAGAATGTCAATCACCTCACCAATGATATTCTTATGTTCTGAGTCGGGCCATTGCATCACCTTAACCACAGCCTTATCGTCAGACTTTCCTCCTTTCAACTTACGTTTTGGAATGATGATATCATGAACAAATGTGCTATCGGGGGTAACGAGAAATGCGATATCCTTCGTCACTCGGAGCTTGCCAACAATAGTATCATGAGCTCTTTTGAGAATCTCCACCACCATAGCCTCCTTAATATGTTTGTCACGACGAGCCATATACGACACTTTCACGCGGTCACCATCCATGGCCGACATAGAATTACGCTCTGCCACAAAGACTGGGGTTCCTCCATCATCGGGCACAAAAGAATTGCGCCCTGTCGCTTTGCGACGGAAGATACCCTCCTGAACCTGCGTTTTCATGTTCAGGCGGTATGAGTTATCACTGACCTTACTCAGGAAGTCGTCCCATGCCATCTCCTCCATTACGTCAATAGCAAGCATCTTCAACGGATGGGTATCAAACTTCAGAGCCTTGAATATCTGCTTAAACGAAAACGTCTCGTTCGGATTATGCTGAAAGAGATTCTGAAGCAGTTCACTGACCTGCTTCTTCCCTAATCTTTTTCCACCTTTTTTCTTTCCCATAGCCTTACACTAATAATAAATGTCGAGGGCAAAGATATGAAAATTCCCTATAATCACCAAGCCTTTTACTGTCTTTTATACTCATTTCTTTCGCCAAATCAGATTTTTACACTACCTTTGCACCCAAAACTGCGAAAGATGAAGATTCTGATTACAGGAGCAAGCGGATTTATCGGTTCGTTTATCGTAGAGGAAGCTCTTAGAAGAGGCTTTGAGACATGGGCTGCCGTACGAGGAACTAGCTCAAGGGATTATCTTCAAGACGAGCGTATCCATCTGATTGAATTGAACCTCTCGTCGAAGGAGCAACTCGTGGAAAAACTGCGAGACAAGAATTTCGACTATATTGTGCATGCTGCTGGAGTTACAAAATGTCTAAACAAAGCCGACTTCCATCGGATTAATACCGAAGGAACGAAGAACCTCGTCGAGGCAATTACCGATCTACAAATGCCATTAAAACGCTTTGTGTTCGTAAGTAGTCTCAGTATCTTCGGAGCCATCCGTGAGAAACAGCCCTATCAGGAGATTCGCGAGACGGACACCCCACAACCCAACACCGAATACGGAAGGAGCAAGCTGGAAGCCGAACAGTTCCTTGCCACGACCACAATACCTTATATTATATTAAGACCAACAGGTGTATATGGCCCTCGTGAAAAGGACTACTTCATCATGGCGAAGAGTATCAAACAGCACTCCGACTTTGCCGTAGGCTTTAAGCGTCAGGATATCACGTTCGTGTATGTCGACGACGTGGTACAGGCAGTCTTCCTCGCCTTGGAGAATGGCAAGACGGGGCGTAAATATTTCCTCTCCGACGGGAAGGTATACCAGAGCGCCACATTCAGCAACCTGATCCATGAGGAACTAGGACGTCCCTGGTGGATCCGCATCACGGCACCCGTATGGGTCCTCCGCATCGTAACGTTCTTTGGAGAGTATATTGGCCAGATAACAGGTAAGGTGACTGCTCTGAATAACGACAAGTACAACATCTTGCGCCAGCGTAACTGGCGTTGCGATATAGAACCGGCCCGACGCGAGTTAGGATTCCAACCAAAGGTACAACTGGCGGAAGGAGTCAAAAGGACCATCCAGTGGTACAAAGACCATCAATGGCTGTAATCCAGGAATTGACAACAAAAACAATATAGATCTTACATTGAACTCACTTAAGTATTTATTCGAGATTGAGAAAAAACCGAGAAAAGGACTGTTGACCGTCGAATGGGTCATTCTCGGCTATCTGGCACTCACCCTGCTACTCATGCTTTTCACCTATACGAAAGTGCATAACCCAGAATCCATGCTTTGGGGACGCATACGTATTGTTGTCATGACTATAGCCATGTGGGCAGTCTACAGAATGATACCCTGCCGGTTTACCCACCTTTGCCGTATTGTCGCCCAGATGGCTCTGTTGTCCTGGTGGTATCCAGACACCTATGAATTCAATAGGATGTTTCCCAACCTCGATCATATCTTTGCAAGCTATGAGCAACAACTATTCAACTGTCAACCAGCTCTACTTTTCTCGAAGAACTTCACCAATCCGATACTCAGTGAACTGATGCATCTGGGTTATGCCTCCTATTATCCGTTAATTGCTCTTGTAGCCTTGTTCTATTTCTTCTATCGTTATAAGGAATTCAACCGAACGGCCTTTATCATACTCACGGCGTTTTTCATCTACTACGTCATCTTCATCGCACTGCCTGTCGCGGGACCTCAGTACTACTATCTGGCTGCAGGTCTGGATAACATCGCCAACGGAGTATTCCCTAATATGCACGATTTCTTCGCTACACACAGCGAGAGTCTTCCCATTCCCGGATATCGCAACGGCTTTTTCTACCAATGCGTGGTCTGTGCCCACGATGCCGGAGAACGCCCTACAGCCGCATTCCCCAGCAGCCATGTGGGTATCTGTACCATTCTGGTTTTTCTGGCTTGGCGCGCAAAAAACAAGAAACTTCTCTACGGAATATTGCCGTTCTTCATACTGATGTGCTTTGCCACAGTATACATTCAAGCGCACTATGCTGTAGACGTCATCGGCGGATGGGTTTCGGCAGCCATCATCTACGTGGTTCTCAGTTATGTATGGAAACTCACGGGGCATCGCACTTGATGTTTTTTTGCGAGAAAAATTTGTTTGATTCGAAAATAATGCCTATCTTTGCACACAGATAAGTAAGGATAAGACATCATTAAATAATGAGGATTCCGACACGACGACATTGTCGGGATTCTTTGTTTTTTGTTTATCCATCTTAGAAGGCAAATGTAGAACAATAAATAAGAATAACTATGGCTTATATGTCACAAGAAGGCTATGACAAACTGATAGCCGAACTAAAACATCTGGAAAGCGTTGAACGCCCTAAGGCTTCTGCTGCTATCGCCGAGGCACGCGAAAAGGGCGACCTCAGTGAGAACTCAGAGTATGATGCCGCCAAAGAGGCACAAGCTCATCTTGAGGATAAGATCAATCAGTTAAAGTTGACAATCTCCGAAGCAAAGGTTGTCGATACATCCCGTCTGAGCACTGACGCCGTTCAGATCCTGTCGAAGGTAGAGATGACCAACCTGACCAACAAGGCCAAGATGACCTATACCATCGTCAGCGAGAGCGAGGCCAACCTCCGTGAGGGAAAAATCTCTATCCAAACTCCAATCGCACAAGGGTTGCTCAATCACAAGGTGGGCGACGAAGTTGAAGTTACAATACCACGTGGCACCATCAAACTCCGTATTGACAAGATTACGGTTGGTTGATTTGGCTTGTGGCTATTAACTGTTGAACATTTCAAAGATTTAAGTGATGGACATTTTCAGTAAGATTGCAGCAGGCGAGATTCCTAGCTATAAGTGCGCCGAGAACGAGAAGTTCTACGCTTTCCTTGATATAAACCCATTAGTGAAAGGACACACCTTGGTGATTCCTCGTCGTGAGGTGGACTACATCTTCGACATGGACGACGATGAGATTGCCGAGTATCAGGTGTTTGCCAAGAAGGTGGCACTGGCAGTCGGCAAGGCATTCCCCTGCAAGAAAGTGGCTCAGGTGGTGCTTGGTTTGGAAGTTCCTCATGCCCATATTCATCTAATTCCGATGCAGTCGGAACAAGATGTTGACTTCCGCCGAGAGAAGTTAAAACTCACGGAGGAGGAGTTCAAAGATATTGCATCAAAGATATATGCAGAATACAAGAAGCAGTAGCCTATGAGCTACTGCTTCTTGTATTTACACTATACGAAATCGTCACCGTATCGGATCTGTACCTCACTGACATACTTTCGGACGAGCGAAGACGAGTCCCCCTTCTTACAAATCATCAACACATTACCTTCCTCGGCAACGATATAACCGTCTAGACCATTGAATACACCAAGCTTCCCCTTCGGTAACTTGATGACATTATCGTGGCAGTCATCCATCACCACCTCCGAGTTTATCACCACATTATCGTTCTCTACCTTACTCATCGCCTCATAAATAGCATGCCATGTACCCATGTCGGCCCAACCAAAATCGCACTTCATGACAAAGACATCGTCACTGTGCTCAAGGATAGCATAGTCGATAGACAGGTTCGGATAAAGCGAGTAACGTTGAGCCACATACTCCATTTCCTCCTCATATGTATAGTTGGGCTTCTCCACCTCAAGATTACGCAGCACCTCCGGGAACTGCATTTCAAAATTACGACGCAGATGCTGTCCATTAGAGATAAATATACCCGTGTTCCAATAGAACTCGCCACTTTCCATGAACATCTTCGCGAAATCACGCTCCGGCTTCTCCGTGAACGATTTCACCTTATACACATCCGACTTACAACTCAAATCACCAAGTTGTATATATCCATAGCCCGGCTCTGGTCGAGTAGGCTTCACACCCATGACCAACAGAACATCATTCTCCGACACATAACCGATACCACTCTCCAGACTCTCAACGAAGGAGTCCTCATGAAGCACCATCTGGTCTGAAGGAGTGATAATGATATTCGCATCCGGGTTTTCCCGAAGGATTCTCATGTTCGCCCAAGCCACACTTGGAGCAGTATTACGATGAACAGGTTCTACCAAGATATTCCGTTCTGGTATCTCTGGCAACTGCTCTTGAGCCTGCGCCAGATATTCCTTACACGTACATATATATATATTCTCTTTTGGCAAAAGTTTCGCAAAACGATCATAAGTTTCCTGCAGTTGCGTACGTCCTGTCCCGAAAAAATCTATGAATTGTTTGGGGTACAAATTCCTACTACAAGGCCATAATCGTCTGCCGCGACCTCCTGCGAGTATCACGCAAAAGTTTCTCTTGTCAGTTTTATCCATGAATCATATTTATAGTTAACCTTCCGCTTGCGAAGATAAGCATAATAAGTGACATTAGCAAGCATTTTTCATTTTTTTATCAGAAACCTTTGTCATTTCATTTTTTTATATTACCTTTGCACCCACTTTTGGTAACCAGCAAGCGACACATGCCCAGATGGCGGAATCGGTAGACGCGCTGGTCTCAAACACCAGTGGGGCAACCCGTGCCGGTTCGACCCCGGCTCTGGGTACTTCGGTACTAGTTTAAGACTGGTTACAAAAACAAGAGCGCTGCAAGTCAAAACTTACAGCGCTCTTTTCATATATAATCAGTTTTCCTTATTTAAAAACCTTCTGTGCAAACATCGTCAGATAGATGCGCCAGTTACGCCAGATATGCCCACCGTCGGTCTCCACATACTCATACTTGTAACCTTTCTCGTCTAAATAGCTGCGCAGATCAACCGTACTCTGATAGAGGAAATCTGTCTTGCCCATACCCATCCAATAAAGTTTGGGCTTACTACCGAACAGACGAGCTGACTGTCCCGCGAAATCGGGATCGCCCTTGATCTGATCGGCAAACGATCCTTCCATAATCTGACTCTTGCCGAGATGCAACCCAGCAGAGAAAAGACCATAATAATCGAACGTTGTGGGATAGAGCAGGCTGATGTGGAATGTGTGGCCGCCCCCCATTGAGAGTCCGCAGACCGCACGACCAGCACGACTCTTGATGGTGCGATAGTTGGCATCTACATAGTTCACGATATCCATAAAACTGGCAGGAATAGTGGCTGCAGCAGGAGCCGTAGGACCCGTGCCAGCATCACGGAAACCTGGGGTATACATGCCAAACGACCACTCCCCAGGAGCCGCCTGACAGTTAGGATTGCCATTCGGCATCACCACGATCATCGGCTTGGCCTTGCCTGTAGCAATCAGGTTGTCGAGAATCTGTGCAGCACGTCCGAGTTCGCTCCAAGCGTTTTCATCACCACCGGCACCATGCAACAGATAGAGTACCGGATAACGACCACCTTTCTCATAGCCCGCAGGGGTATAGATGGTCATACGACGCTGCATCTTCAACGTCGGACTGTTATACCACACCTTTGAGAGGTTGCCGTGAGGCACCTCGTTTACACGATAGAGATCACCCTTATCGCCCTTCTCATCACTGACGATGAAGATATTCGTGAACGACACGATGTCACGATTCACATAGATATTGGCAGGGTCTTTCACACCCGTCATACCGTCAATATTAAAAGTATAACTATACATCTCAGGAGCGAGCTTGTCGGTGGTGTAGCTCCACACGCCGTTCTTACCCTCCTTCAGCTCGGCCACGCCCGGGGCATCATACTTGCCATAGCCAGGCACATCAATGGCCTGGGTGGGTAAGAAATCGCCTGTCACCTCCACCTTCACAGCCTTGGGCGCAAACAGATTAAATGTCACCGTTCCATCTGGATTGACGACGGGAGATTGTACATTAGCACTATTGAAGAGTTTCTCCTGTGCTGTGACGCCTAAGCAGATGAAAGCAAGCGCCAATGTCATGATAGTCTTTTTCATACGATTGTCATTTATTTATTTGAATTATCCTATGCAGTTTGCAGGCCACATCTACTGCCATACCCTCATGGGCACAGCAGGGATTGCCGTTTGTTTAATCACATCGTGATTACCTATGTAAGAGATTAAGTTTCACGTTAGGTTTCAGCACATTATTCACTTTATGGGTGTATGCCTTCACCTTGGCTGTAGCCTTAGCCTCCACATCGCTGGCCGACGAGCATATCATAAATGTGTAAAGACCGGCATCCGTCTTCCATGCCGACAGTTTCTCGTTGAACGAAGCGAGATCAGCAGTCGAGACTGTCATCGTCACGGTCTCGTTCTCACCGGGCTGCAGCAGACGTGTCTTGGCAAAGTTGCGCAACTCTTTTACCGGCTTGTTTGCCTTCTTGCTATTTGGCGCAGCCACAAAAAGCTCCACAACATTACGACCAGCATAGTCACCTGTGTTCCTCACATCCACCTTCACTGTATACACACCATCACTCTCACTCACACGCATATTCTCATAGTCGAACGTCGTGTAACTCAGACCAAATCCGAAAGGATAGGCCACAGGCTTGTCAAAACTGTCGAAGTAACGATAACCCACGTAGATATCCTCCTCATAATTGGTAAAGTCGATATTCTTCTGCGGCTCCCTTTTCTTGGCATCATCCTTGTTACGCCCCCACATGAACATCGCACCAAGCGTCTTATCGTCGACATTAGAGGGGAAATTCTTATCGGCATAGGCATCACCGTACTTAATCTGGAAAGTCATAGGTAATTTTCCGCTGGGGTTCACCCTACCCGAGAGCACGTCGGCTACAGCAAAACCACTTTCCTGTCCGCCCTGCCATGTACAGACAAGTGCATCCACCTGATCCTGCCATGAGGCCACGTCGATAGGACTACAAATATCAAGTAACACCACCACCTTCTTACCCTGTGCATGATAGGCCTCACTGATCTGCTTGATGAGCGCCTTCTCACCATCTTTCAGATAGAAGTCTGCCTCACTACGGTCGGCAGCCTCGCCACTCTTACGTCCTAGACTGATGATAGCCACATCACTACCATCGATGGCAGCACCGAGTTCTTCGTTAGTAAAGAGTTTCTCTTCAGCGCGGGCGGGAGGCATCAGTGAGAATTGCGGACGACCGTTGGGGAACAGTCGTTTCTCCTCGTCAGCGATATGTTTCTTATAGATGCCAATAAGAGGCTTATACACCTCGTAGCCTGCGCTACGCATACCTTCAATAAGTGAGACGGTATAGTGACCTATGGTAGTACCACCAAAGCCCGAGCCACCAGATATCCAGTCGTAACTGGTACAACCGAAGAGAGCCACACGCTTACCCTTTAACGGCAGCAGTTTCTCCCCGTCTTCGGAGACATTGGAGGAACTACCATTCTTCAGTAATACGATACCATCGGCTCCCACCTCCCGAACCACCTGAGCATGCGCTTTCAGGTTTGGGGTGTTCGTATATGCATAACCCCTGAAGTTATGGGTTTTCACGACATATTCAAGGATACGTTTCACGTTGGCATCGAGCACCTCCATCGACAGTTGTCCATTCTTAGCGGCAGCAAGAATGGTCTGATACTGCATATCGCTGCCAGGCTGAAGCATATCGTTACCGGCCCGCATGGCGGCCACAGCATTATCACCGCCGCCCCAATCCGACACATACATACCTTTCCATCCCCACTCGTCGCGAACGATGGTGGTCAGTAGTTCATGATTCTGCACGGCATATGGACCGTTCAACTTATTATAAGAGGTCATGATGGTCCAGGGATTGCTCTCCTTGACCATGATCTCAAAGGCCTTCAGATAAATCTCACGAAGTGCACGTTGTGACATCTGAGAGATATTGTTGCTACGGTTAGTCTCCTGATTGTTTGCAATAAAATGCTTCGGACAGGCGGCCGTCCCCTCACTCTGCACACCGTTCACATAGCCAGCAGCAATCATGCCCGAGAGATAAGGGTCCTCACTATAGTACTCATGATTTCTACCACAGAGGGCGTCACGTATCAAGTTCATCGAGGGTGAGAGGATCCAGTCGAGTCCGAATTCTTTCACTTCATTACCGATGCCCTGTCCGACCTTATAGGCAGCCTCGCGGTCCCATGTAGAGGCAAGGGTCATGCTAGCCACAAAGTCCGTGGGGTAATAATCACGATGATCCCAATCACGATGATGGTCCATACGCAGGCCTTGCTGACTATCGGCACAGTAGGTCTCGGGGATACCCAGACGGGCGATGGCATACGTGCTTCCTGCCGTACCAGGGAATTTCGCCTCATCATTGAAATGCATACCGCAACCCAGTACAAGATGACATTTCTCTTCCAGCGTCATCGTTTGCACAATCTCGTCAACATTGGTTGCAGAGAGCTTGACCTGTGCAAAGACAGACATATGCAAGCCGCTACCCAAGAACGTGCCTGCAAGCATCAGACATAGTTTAATCTTCTTCTTCATTGTTTTATAGTTTTGTTATTGATTCTGCAAAGATACGAAAACCTTACAGATTCCGGCTGCAAAGATATAGATTATTTTCAAAAACGCTTTTCCGCTCCGTTCATTTGTTTTATGTCTGTGTTCAAAAGTGCCCGTCAACTATCCTATTCGTTCATTTTCTGTCTTGTTTGTTCATTTTCCGAAGACATTTAGATGATTTCTCGAATTAATGGCGTATTTTTGTATGCGAAAAGAAAAGATGGAAAGAAACAAGAAAATCTATAAGGTCACCCTGATAGGTGGGGCTGTCAATATTATCCTGTTGCTCTTCAAGTTCGTGGCGGGCATCATGGGACATAGTGCTGCGATGGTTGCCGACGCCGTCCACTCGCTCAGTGATTTCGTAACGGACATCATCGTACTTGTCTTTGTCCGCATCAGCGGCAAACCCAAGGATAAGTCGCACGACTATGGTCACGGCAAATACGAAACCCTGGCGATGACCCTTATCGGTGTCGCTTTGCTTGTCGTGGCAATAGGCATCGTCTATAGCGGCATGGTGAAGATTGGGGCATGGCTGGGCGGTCAGCAGTTGGAGGCTCCCGACATGCTGGCACTCTGGGCCGCCCTTTTGTCTGTGGTACTAAAAGAGGCTGTCTACCGTTATTCGATGATGGAAGCCAAGCTGCTAAACTCACAGGCTCTGGAGGCCAATGCCTGGCATCATCGCAGCGACGCACTCTCGTCAATAGGTACTGCCGTCGGCATCGGCGGTGCCATCTTCCTCGGTCGGCGGTGGACGGTTCTCGATCCTGTGGCATCAGTCATCGTTGGACTATTTATAATAAAGGTGGCAACAGACCTGTTACGTAATGGCATCGGCGACCTGATGGAGCAATCACTGCCCGACGAGGTGGAACAAGAGATCCTACAACTCGCAGCATCCGTACCTGGTGTGGCAGAGCCTCATGATCTGTGCACACGTCGGCTCGGTAATCACTATGCCATCGAACTACATATCCTTATGGACGGCGACATCCCCCTAAGCGAGGCCCACGACAAAGCCTCCGAGGTAGAAGCTCTTCTCAGACAGCATTATGGAGAAAGCACTCACATCTCCGTCCATGTCGAACCGAAATAAAATCACCGGAGAAGATAAGAAGGCGGAAGCAAATCATGCGGAGTTATGCAACTTTTTCGTATCTTTGTCACGTCATATAAATAAAGATCTTAAAACGATAACAATTATGATACTTACAACAACCCCAACCATTGAAGGTCACACAATCCGAGAGTATAAAGGTTTGGTGACAGGCGAGACCATTATTGGTGCTAACATCGTCAAAGACTTCTTTGCAGGCATCCGCGATGTCGTAGGCGGACGCTCTGCCAGTTACGAACAAGTGCTGCGCGAGGCAAAAGACACATCATTAAAAGAGATGATGGAGCGTGCCCAGGTTATAGGCGCCAATGCTGTTGTAGGAATTGATATCGATTACGAGACCATCGGGAGCAACGGTTCGATGCTCATGGTGTCTACTAGCGGAACGGCAGTAGTCATCTGATGCTATAGATACGTTATTTATCCCATGTATACAACTCGTCATCTCCCCAATACCCGAATCGATGTGGCCGATGCCCTAAGGGGAATCGCTGTGGCTGGTATCATCCTGTATCATTCTGTTGAGCACTTCAACATCTTTACCATGGAGTCGATAGCCCACACTCTGCCCTGCGACCAGCAGGTGGCCGATGTGCTGGCATGGCTGCTCTCTGGTAAGATGTATGGCATCTTCGCCATGCTCTTCGGACTGAGTTTCTTCATCATGAACGACAACCAGCAGCAAAAGGGGCGCTCGTTCTCTGGTCGCTTTGCCTGGCGTATGTGCCTGCTGTTTGGCATCGGCCTCATCAACTTGGCCTTCTACGATGGTGATATTCTGATGCTCTATGCGCTATATGGTTTTTTGCTCATCCCTATCAGCTATCTGCCATCGCGAGTCGTCTGGTGCATCCTTGTATTATTAGCCATCCAACCCGTGGAGCTCTTCTGTCTGCTGACTGGTCGTACGATTGATCATTCCACCATGTGGGAACTGTATAGTCGTATCAACAGCATGCACGAACATGGCTCGTTTCTGGAGAACACCATCACCAACCTCCGATACGGGTTTGAGGTGAATTTCAGATTCAATGTCTTCAGCGGACGTCTGACACAGCTCCTCTGTCTCTTTATCCTCGGCATGCAACTTGGTCGACAGAGGTTGTTCTACAACGAGGGGCGCAACTTACGCATCTGGCACATGGTCCTTTGTGCTTCGACGCTTATCGTCGTCAGCCTAAGCTTCATCGACTTCGGAGCACTTTCCTTGTGGGCCACCCCCATCTACAGTCTTTTGATCCTGCTGATGATTGTCTCGGCAGTAGTCTCTGCCTGGTATGCTTTCGGAGGTGTGCGCCGCGTACTTCATCACCTCTGCATCTTCGGCCGAATGAGTCTTACCAACTATCTGCTGCAGTCCATCATCGGCTGTGCCATCTTCTGTGGTTATGGTCTGGCCTGCTATCGACGACTCGGTACCACCTATGCTGTGATCATCGGCCTGAGCATGGTCATCTGCCAATACCTCTTCTGCCGTTATTGGTTTAAGAATCATCCTCGCGGACCGTTAGAGGGGCTCTGGCGGAAACTGACATGGATAACCATATAAGATCAGTATGAAACAAGAAGTAAACCCGCAGGAGACGTCTCGTGCAAAGGCCTTCGAGCTTTGGATGAAATCACCCATGCCGATGGTGACGCTTACCAAGACCTTCGACGTGACACATCTCTATAAGGTCAGCAAACGAAGGGGCATCAAATTCAACGTGCTCCTATGCTGGTGTATCGGCAAGACAGCCAGCAGGATCAAGGAGTTCTTTCTGCTGCCTGAGAAAGCCCGGGCAGACGAGCAGAACTCAGGATTACTGGGGAGACTCTATAAGTTTGACAGTCTCGCCATCAATGTGATTGTCGACAACAAGGAAGGAGACATCAGCTCATGCGACATCCCCTATACCGACGATCTGGAACAGTTCAATACCGAGTACATGAACTTGACACGATTGGCCAGCGAGACATGTACGAGCTCCTTTCGCGACGACATGATGATTGTTGGAACCTCCACGTTGGTGGCCACAGAGCTCGACTGCATCGTCAATCAATACAGCAATGTCTTCAACAATCCCTTTCTGGCCTGGGGCAGATACAGGCACCGCCTGCTGAAGACCACACTCCCCATCTCGTTCCAGTTCCATCATGTGCAGATGGATGGCGGACACGCTGCCCGCTTCCTGGAAGACCTACAGAAAACCATCAAGGCGATATGAGCGTTATAAGATGAAAGCATTGGCATTGAACACATCAGGAACAAGTATCGACTCCGACCAGATCAAGCGACTTCTTCCGAACAACGGTGACGAGGTGGAGTTCATCAACACCTCAGACATGAAGATTGCCCACTGCATAGGCTGTAATCAGTGTTGGCTGAAGACACCAGGCATCTGTGCCATCAAGGACGATTACGAGACCATCGTCAAGAGACTGGTGCAGGTCCGCGACCTGTGGATTATCTCCGACACGCGCTTTGGGTTCCTCGACTTCAAAGGGAAACGGGTGTTGGATCGTATCATGCCGATGCTGAACATGTATCTCGAGTTCCGCGATGGCTGGATGCGCCACCAACTACGCTACCACATACTGAACGTGGGCATCATCTACCAAGGCCATGGCGATCAGGCGCTACTGGCCGAATGGTGCGAGCGGGCATCACACAACCTAGGCGGTCGCTCGCTGGGTGTCTTCGCCATCCATAACGGAAAGGAGGCAGCACCATGCATGTAGTCATCATCAACGGCAGTCCTCGCGTCAAGAAGTTCAGCAACACAGACAAAATCATTCAGGCCTTTGTCCAAGGACTACAGGAGGGTGAGGCTACCTATGAGCTCTATTCCCTATCAAACAGAGGGGAATGGGATGCGGCACGTGAGGCCTATCTCACCCACGATCGGACCATCATCGCCGTACCGCTCTATGTAGAGTGTGTGCCCAGTCTGCTACTCGAGTTCCTGGAGTCGTTGCCTACAGAACGGACACATCCTGGAGAACTATCATTTATCCTTCACAGCGGGTTCAGCGAAGGGCATCAGCTTCGCATGGGTGAGCGATTCCTGCAGTCACTGCCTGCCCAACTGGGATGTACCTTTGGCGGCTGTCTGGTTCATGGTAACAGCTTCACCATCCGACTGTCCCAACCTAAGGAAGTCGAGAGTATCGTGAAACCATATATCGCCATGGGGCGCTCGTTTGCCAGTCATGGGAACTTCCTGACGAAGGAAGCCACGAAGTTCACTGGTCCAGAACGCTATCCTTGGCTGCTCCGCCAGTTGGTCGAGAAGCTCCTCAAGACTAAAGTCAGCAAGCGCTTCGAAATCTTCGCCCAAGAGTGGGGCTGTACTCGACCCCTGGACGACAAGCCCTATCAAGAATCATAAAGAAACAAACACACACAACATGAAAACTTACAAGTATATCAAGAGCAACGCCTTCACGACTGGGGATTCGCTTGGCAACCCAGCTGCATGCCTGTTCCTGGGCAACGCGACCATGACAGGCGAACAGATGCAAACGATTGCCAGCGAGCATAAAGGGTTCGTGATGGAGATGGTGTTCTGTGGACATTCTGATAAAGCAGATGCCAAACTGACCTACTACTCCTCAGAGTGTGAGGTCGACTTCTGCGGCCATGGGACCATCGCCACCATGTATTCGCTGGTCAAGGACACCCCCGAGCTGATGTCGAAGCCCGTCGTCACCGTCGAGACCAACCGCAAGGGAATGATCGAGGTGTATAATGCCATCAACGAAGAAGACGCTGTCTATATCAGTGCCCCCGCCCCCATAGAGCATCCAACGGAACTCACGACAAGACAACTGGAAGACATCCTGGAACTGCCAGACGGCAGCATCCGCAATGACCTGCCCATACGAATCATTGATGCAGGATTGCGGACGCTTATCGTACCTATCAAAGACTTGTCGACAGAGATCTCTGTCTACCCGAATGTGAACCGCCTGAAAACCTTCTGCGAAGGAAACGACATCGATATCATCCTTATCTTCTCCAAACAGACAGCCGATGCCTCGGCCTTCGCCCATTCACGAGTCTTCGCGCCAAGGTTCGGCTACCTCGAGGACCCAGCAACGGGTTCTGGCAACAGCGCCTTCGCCAACTACCTGCTGAGCGAGCACCTCTGGGACGGTCGGCCTGTCACCATCGAGCAGGGTGGCGATGATCGCATCTTCAATGCTGTCAAACTGAAGTACGTCAACGGAAAGGTTCTCTTCGGAGGAAAAGCCACCGTACGGATAGAAGGAACATATCAGATATAGGTATAAGAGGATGTGTCATTCTTGACACATCCTCTTATACCTTATCAACACCAATCAAAGACTCATCTACTTGCCAGTAAACTTACCCACAAACAGGATAATGCCTGTAGAAGCTTCACGTATCACATAGACGAAAGGCTTATTGGCATGGAAGACAGCTTTGGGATACTGGGGGACGGACGGACCTATCGCAGTATCATACATACCAACTATCGTGACTGCCGCAGCCTCCGAGCCCTCCTCGCTGACCTTGATCTTTGCCTTCTGTCGCATCATACCTATAAAAAGATTCGCATTTTCGCACATATTAGGTATCTGCGAGAGATCGGCATTGAAAGCCAGATTGACGCCCAACTTACGCATCAGCTGTTTAAGTTTTCCATCCAGATTATCGGTATCCGACGATGTCTCGAACCTTGGCAACTTCAGGTCGACCTCATAGGGAGAATAACGATCATCCGCCGTACCAGAGATGCTGCGTCCCTCCAAGCCGTATTGGTTCACACGCTTAATCACGTCGTCTGTGGTCTTCCCGTTCTCTGGCAGCATCACGGTCATCTCCCACGAGCCATTGCCGTAAGGCATCGCTACCGCAGAATAGACATCATTCTTATAATATTCTATCAGCACATTCTGATGCATCAAGGGCAACGTGAGATTACCATTTAGACTGGCGAAGCTCTCCTCCTTGGTGTTCTTCTCGTCGAACTTCGAAGCCCAGTCGGCCTTGAAGTAGATCGCATTCAGCAGATACGACGCCGCTTCAGCGTCTGTTGCTTCAATTATATCAGGGATCATACCCTTAGTCTTGTCTTCACACCATTTATTGATGACGGCGGCCGACTGTAGGGATGCGCCAAAGTCGAGCACCTCAGCCTTGGCGTCATAATAGTTCTTCATATCCTCCTCGAACTGCTTCTTCAGCGTGCGCCCCGCGTTCAGGAAGAGGGCGTTGGCGATGTTCAGCGTCACCTTATTATCCACCTTTGGCAGATTGTCGATCAGGTTCTTGCAGAACTCGTTCACAGCCTTGGAACCTCCCTGAAGGAAGCCTAAGGTCTGCTCGATCTCCTTCTCTGTCTCACCTACGGCGGCATCGTTTACCATTCCCAGGGCATAGGTGATGCTGAGTGGCGAGTAGATGAAACTCTTGCCGCTCTGATCAGCCTCGTTCGCTGCTTTCAGGAAGTTGAGTGTGAAACGGTTGTTGTCGTTGACGAATACCTGCTGCGCTTCAGTCAGTGCGATGGGAGTCGCCTCTCCCAACATGTTAACGGGAACCTTCGGCTCTTCTAACTCTCCGAAATTCTCTATGTCCGACGAGGAGCACGACAGCATCAATACTGCCAAAGCCGTTGCGGCCAGGATTGCAAATAGATTCTTTTTCATATCTGATACTTTTAGGAATGTTTCTGCTACTATAACACAGGCAAGCAGTAATTCTTGCACGCCCTTGTGTTAAATAATCATAACACCCCAAAAGCCAGACCATGACAAGCTAAGAGAGAGACTAACGAGTGCGACACATCACCACGGTCCCACAGCGTTCCCTGAGCTTGTCGAAGGGACTTCCGAAGGGACCGTGGTGACTTTTCTTTACAAGTGACCGCTCATAACTCGCGTGGCAATCAGAAACGTTGGAATGAGGGGCGTAGGCGCGAGTTTTGGACCGTCTTTATAATCGACTGCTAATAAGGAGGTTACAGTCATACAAGAAAGGGGTGTGATTTTACAGTCAAGGAGATAGGGCCTATGAGTCGTGGAGATAGGCTCTATGAGAGAAAGGGATAATCCCTTATAGGGTATAGAGATTATCCCTTTCACTCGTAGGTGCCATTCCTTACCGTCATGGAGATTATCTCTTTAACTGTTAGAAGCCACCCCTACCCAAAGTTGCCCCCATCTCTACGCCGAACAGGGGAAAAAGGCACTAAAAGTCCCCCTTGTTTTTTCTAGTTCGCGACTTCAGACGAACACTTTTTTCGGCACTTTTTTAGGACAAACAGAGAAAATCCCAGGCGGTCATCATGTAAGACCGTCTGGGATTTGTATGGATATCGCTGCTCTGCGGATTATCGCTTCAGCAGATGGAGCTGTGTCTGAGGTTTCATGACATCGTTGACCTTCGTCTGCTGGGCCTTGACCTTGGCAGTAAGGGTAGCCTTGATGTCTTGCGACGAGGCACCAACAAGCAACTGATACTCGCCCTCGGCAACGACCCAAGCCGAGGCAGCCTCATCAAATGAGGCGAGATCAGCCGTCTTCACGCGGAGGGTTAGCGTATCGCTCTCTCCTGGCTTCAGGCTCTTCGTCTTACCATAGGCCTTGAGCTCCTTGACGGGCTTGTTGTTGGTCTTGTTGTCAGGAGCAGAGACGTAGAGCTCCACCACCTCCTTGCCCTCGTAAGCGCCCGTGTTCTTGACGGTGACCTTAACGGCGATGGCATCGTCGTCGGCCGTACAACTGGCATCAGCGTAATCGAAGGTCGTGTATGAGAGACCGAAGCCGAAGGGATAGGATACGGGCACGTCGAACGAGTCGAAATAGCGATAGCCCACGTAGACGTCCTCCTCATAGTCGGTATAGTCGACATTGCGGACGTTAGCGCTCTTCTGTCCTTGGTTCATCATGTCGATACGAGGATCCTGGTCGATGGGGAAGTTCTTCGATGAGTAGGCATCGGTGAAGTTCACGGGCCAGGTCATGGTGAACTTTCCGCTTGGCGACTGACGGCCACTGAGCACGTCGACCACACTGTTGCCACCCTCCTGACCAGCCTGCCAGGCACAGAGGATAGCGTCAGGCAGATCCTTCCACGAGGCGGTCTCGATGACACCACCGATATTCAGCAATACCACGACCTGCTTATTGGCCTTATGATAGACCTCGCATACCTGTTCGATGAGTTTGCGCTCAGAGGGACTGAGGTTGAAGTCGGACACCTTACGATCCACGAACTCGCCAGAGATGCGTCCCAGCGTGATCACCGCCACGTCGGCAGCCTCGGCCTGCTTGGTCAGCTCGTCGACAGAGAAGAGCTTCTCGGCAGGTAGCGGACGAGGCATGAAGCGCAACAGCATGGCGTTTTTGGGATCCTTCTTAGAGGCCGCCTCGATCTCGGCCTCGATGGCCTTCTTACAGTCGTCGGCATAGGTGGCGTAAGCGTTCTTCAGTTCGTCGGAGACGGTATAGCCACCGTTCTTCAGTCCGTCGAGCAGAGACACCACATAGGCATGGTTCACATTACCAGAGCCCGTGCCACCAGCGATGAAGTCGTAGGAGGTGTTGCCATAGAGGGCCACGTTGATCTTTGAACTTTGGGCTTTGAACTTTGAACTCTCTAATGGCAGGATGCCGTTGTTCTTCATCAGCACCATACCCTCGGCAGCACTCTGGCGCGTCACCTCGGCATGAGCCTTCAGGTCGGGCTTGTTGGTGTACTGATAGCCCTGGAAGCGAGGACTCTTCTCGACGAGACTGAGTGTGCGCTGGACGCTGCGGTCGAGGTCGGCCTCAGCGAGCTTGCCGCTCTTCACGCCAGCCACAATGCTATCAAACTGCTCCTGCTTACCAGGCTGCAGCATATCGTTACCAGCCCACATCTGACGGGCACCGTCCTTACCACCAAACCAGTCGGTCATCACCGTTCCCTTGTAGCCCCACTCATCGCGGAGGATGGTCTGCACGAGGTCCTTGCTCTCTGAGCTATAGACACCATTGATATAGTTATACGAGGTCATCACCGTCCATGGCTCGCTCTCCTTAATGGCGATCTCGAAGCCCTTGAGGTAGATCTCGCGGAGAGCCCGCTGAGAGATACGTGCATCGTTGTTCATGCGATTGGTCTCCTGATTGTTTGCCGCGAAGTGCTTGATGCTCGTGCCCACGTCGTTCTTCTGCACACCCGTGATATAGGCGGCAGCCGTCTTACCAGCCACCACCGGATCCTCGGAGTAGTACTCGAAGTTACGACCACAGAGCGGATTACGCATGATATTGAGGGCAGGAGCCAGCAGCACGTCGGCACCATATGCCTTCACCTCCTCGCCAATGGCCTGACCAACCGCCTCGACGAGTTGGGTGTTCCATGTCGAGGCGAGCAACGTGCCGATGGGGAAATGGGTGCAGTAGTAGGTCGCTGAGTCACCCTCGCGAGTGGCATCGATACGGAGTCCGGCAGGACCGTCGGCCAGTACGATGGCAGGTATGCCCAGTGAGTCGAGCGGATAGGTGGTACCAGCGGCACCAGGCACAAGACTGCGTGTGGCACCGATCACGGCATCATTGCCAGAGAAGCCGGCCATACCAGTGCCTATGACGAAGTGGGCCTTGTCTTCGAGCGACATCCTGGCCATCACCTCTTCCTGGTTGATCTTGTTCTTGGGGGCCGACTTGTCGGCTGTGGCACAGCCCACTGCGACGATGGCAGTGGCGAGAAATAAAGCGGTTTTCTTCATGTTACTTAAACAATAAGGGAGTGAATTCTGAAAGATAGATACGCCAGTTGCGCCAGATATGACCACCATCGGTCTCAAGGTAGGTGTACTTATGCCCTTTCGAGTCGAGATAGGCACGCAGGTCGTTGTTGTTCTTGATCAGGAAGTCGGTCTTACCGATACCGATCCAGAAGAGGTTGGGCTTCTTGCTGAAGAGGTTGTCGATCTTCTGGTTGCGGTCGGCATAGACATTAGGAAAGCCGCCCTGACCGTTCTGCTGCTGATCCACGGCAGCAGAGAACAGGCCGATATAACCAAACATATCGGGATTGTTGATCGAGACGAAGAGACTGTGGAAACCACCCATCGACAGACCAGCGATGGCACGGTGAGACTTGTCCTTCTTCACACGGTAGGTCTTCTCGATGAAGTTCACCACATCAGGGAAGGCCGTCTCGAACGAGCCCTCCATCGTCTTGGGGAGCATCATCGTAGGCACACGGAAGCCCTCAGAGGTCTCACCAGGACAAGCCTCCTGCGAGATGTTACCGTTGGTCATCACCACGAGCATCGGCTCGGCCTTGCCCTGGGCGATGAGGTTGTCGAGTATCTGGGTGGCACGCCCCAGTTCGCTCCAGGCGTTCTCGTCGCCACCGATGCCATGCAGCAGGTAGAGTACGGGATACTCCTTGCCGCTGGTCTCGTAGCCGGCAGGGGTGTAGACCGTGAGGCGGCGCGTCAGTCCGGCTGTAGGACTCTCGTACCACACCTTGCTCACAGTGCCGTGAGCCACCTTGTTGACCTTATACAGATCGGCGCGACCTTCTCCACCAATGAGCAGCACACTGAACAGGTTGTTGATGTCGCGGATGTTGTAGACGTTCAGCGGATCGATGATCTTCACACCGTCGACCAACATATTATAGGTGTAGAGCTCTGGCTTCAAGGGCTCAGAGGTGAAGCTCCACACACCCTTGTCGTCCTTCACCAGATCGACAACACCAGGCGTCTCATAGGAGTTACCGCCGAATTCCACTTTCTTTGCAGGCAGGAAGTCGCCCGTGATCTGCACCTTCTGGGCCTCGGGGGCAATCAGGTTGAAGGTCACGGAGTTGTCAGCATTCACCACGGGCGAGGCCACCTGCGGTCCCTGTCCCCAACTTAGGTTCTGCTGAGCTTTGGCTGCCATGCCCATCAGGCAGAAGGCAGCGAGAAAGAATAACTTTTTCATGATGAGATGATTTCTTTAAGATATTGATTGGCGCAAATATACAAATAATTTCAACACAGAGGTACAGAGCAACAGAGTTTTTTCTCTGCATCCCCGTATCTCTGTGTCTGATGATTCATTTACCAGCCCGTATTCTGCTGCATGTTCGGATTCAGCTCGAGCTCTTTCAGAGGAATGGGCAGGAGCATGTTCTTATCTTGGAAGCCATACTTGGTGTTCTGCCAGTTCCATTGCACACCGCTGACCGTGAAGGCCGGTACCTGCTTGCCCTGCTCGCCCAGCGCCGTCTTGGCATCGCCCCAGCGCACGAGGTCCTGATAGCGCACGCCCTCGTTGCAGAGCTCCAGACGCTTCTCGGTCTTGATATCGTTGAGGGTGACCGTTGTCAGAGGCACCTCCTTGGCGCGGGCACGGACCATATTGATATACTCAAGAGCCTTGCCTGTGTTGCCGGCCTGCAGATTAGCCTCAGCTGCCAACAGCAGCACCTCGGCATAGCGCATCACCTTGAGGTCGATGTACTGTCCGATCTGGAAGTACGACATATCCATGATACAGTCCTCTCTGAATGCCTGGTTCTTCCAGAAGAAGTATCCCTCGTTGCCATAGACAGACTTGCCTGACTGTACCTGCACTCCAAAGGCCTTGAGCTGGTCGTAGTTCATGATGGTCTTGCCGAGGCGGTAGCCGTCGGCACCCTCCCATGCCACAAAGGCATCGTAGAGCGACTTACGGGGATTGCTGAAGCCATAGTTGCCGATGGCAAGCTTCATGATGGACTCACCACCATAGGAGAGCTCGCTGGTGCGCCAGCCCTGCATGATGTACACCATATCGAAGGAGTTCCATAACTGCTCGGGGTCGTTGCGCTTCTGTAGTTCAAAGAGCGACTCACAGTTGTTATTGGCGGCTGCATGGAACTGGTCATCGTACTCGCCAGCGAACAGGGCATACTTGTTAGAGCTGATCACGTTGTCGAGCATGATAGCCGCCTCACTGTTCTTACCTTGGAAGAGATAAGCCTTACCGAGAAGAGCCTGAGCCAGTTCCTTGGTGACACGGATACCTGTCTCCTGATCATTCGCATCGCTCTTGGATGGTAGCGCTCCTGAGTTGATGGCCTCAGTGAGATCCTGCTCAATAAAGGTCCAGGTGTCGGCAGCAGTACCGTTAGCCTGACGATACTCATCGGCAGCGAGCAGATGGTCCACCTTCGGAGCTGTACCCCAGAGGGTGACGAGCTCGAAGTGTCCGAGGGCACGGAACACCTTAGCCTCGTTGATGGCGCGTTTCATGACTGGGGTGTCGCCCTCGGTCTTATCGATGATGAGGTTGGCCTTGTAGATGATGCCATAGAGACCAGAGTAGAGACTCTCGATCATGCCGTGGTTGGAGTCGAAGCTATACTCGTTGAGTTTCTCCATCTCACCGTTGTCACCTCGCTGACCGCCACCGCACCATATATCGTCGGAGAGCAGGTTCTTTACGAAGAACCAGTTGTAGTAGTTCGACTTCGCCTCCAGGTACAGGGAGGCTGTAGCGGTATTTATGTTCTCGTCTGTGGTATAGTATGTGTCCATGCTACCCATATTGCCGTGCTTCTCGATGTCGAGCTCGCTCTCGCAACTGACGTTCATCAGCGACAAGCCGCCCAGCAATGCGATATATAAAATGTTCTTTTTCATAACTATTTTCCTTTTTACTTATTTCCTTTTTTGCCTTTTCTTAGAACTCGATGTTAAAGCCGAGGACTACCTTCTTAGATGTCGGATAGGCGCCCTTGTCCACACCCATACCAGTGGTGGCGTTGGTTGCGGCTTCAGGATCGAAGCCTGGATAGCTTGAGAAAGTGAAGAAGTCGTCGAGAGATCCATATACACGGACATGGCTGACACCCACCTTACCGAGCAGACTCTTGGGCAGTGTATAACCGAGCTGTATCTGTTTGATCTTAAAGTAGCTTCCATCGTAGATCATGGCACTGGAGTCTACGTACTTGTCGAGGTCGTTGGCGCCAGCACGGGGCTTGGTACCATTGGTGTTCGAGGGTGTCCAACGGTCATCATACATCACCTTCTTCATCTTGTTCGAGGTGGCATAGTCAGGACGGTTGATACAGTTGAAGATCTTATTACCATGCGAACCAGTGCCGAAGACCGTCAGGTCGAGGCCCTTGTAGGCAGCCGTGAGAGTGACACCATAAGTGATGTCGGGGATGGCATTGCCGATATCGGTCAGGTCGTCGTTGTTAACCACACCATCGCCTGTGATATCCTTGAACATCGGGTCGCCCGTCTCAGGATTGATCTTATCGAACTCGAAGCCACGGAAATAGTACACGGGATAGCCCTGCTCGAAATAGGTAATGGTATAGGTATGGAAGGTGCTACCAGCCAGACGGGTGATAGAGGGGTCGATATAGGTCACCTTGTTGGAGAGCGTAGAGAGGTTCGCACGGATGCCATAGCTGAAGTCGCCGATACGGTCTCTCCATCCCAGTTCGAACTCGAAGCCCTTGTTCTCTACGTTACCTGCATTGATAGGCGATGTGGCACCACCGATAATCAGTGAGGGGGTGGTGTTCCATACCAGCAGATCCTTGGTCTTCTTGATGTAGTAGTCGACACCGAAGGTCATGCGACCGCCCAGCAGGATGCCGTCGAAGCCGAAGTTCAGCTGCTCGGAGGTCTCCCACTTCAGGTCCTCGTTACCCATGGTCGAGGGAGCTGCGGCCTGCGTATACTGGATACCAGGTGTGAAGGCATAGAGACCGCCCAAGGCGATGTCTGTGCTGTAGCTGTAGCCGCTGAGTGCGGAGAGACTACCGTTCTGTCCCCAACTGGCTCGGAACTTCAAGCTGTCGAAGGCCTTCCTCAGAGGTTGGAAGAATTTCTCCTCACTGATGGTCCATCCTACTGACACGGCGGGGAAGTAACCCCAGCGCTTCTTCGGAGAGAGCTTCGAGAGGTCGGCAGCATCAGCACGGAGCGACGCGTTCAGCATATAACGACCGAGGAAGTCGTAGCCCAGACGACCGAAGTAGGAGAACTTTGTACTGCTGGTGGTCTCACCACTGACACTCTTCGTGGCCGAGGGATTGGCATAGTTCAGATAGTAGAACAGCGGATGATTCTTCTTCAGGGCATCCTCGCCGTTGGCCTCGAGACCGCCAGTCACATAGTCGTAAGATGAATCCTGGAAGGACACACCGACCATGGCTGTCACGGTGTGGTTGCCGAAGGTCTGCATGTAGTTGGCGAAGTTCTCCCACTGATAGTAGATCGTGGTAGAAGACGTGTTGTTCTGACTCACATAGTCGCGACTCTGTACGGCATTGCCATAGAAAGGCAGACTCGTAGAGGAAGAGCGGGCACCGTTCAGGCGATAGCCGAAACGCGAAGTGACCGTCAGGTTAGGAATCAGCGTGAAGTCGCCATAGATAGATCCCGTCACGTTGAAGCCCCCGTTCTTGCTCAGGCCATTGTCACGCATGATCATCGGGTGATACTGCTCACCGTTGTAGAACGGAGAGATACCGTAGTAGTTGCCATTCTCATCCTGCATGAAGGTCTTGCCCATGGCCTGATAGACCTGATAGTTAGATGGCAGTGTACTGCCATAGGTATTGGGCGTCAGAGGATCCATCATCAGCACGGCGGTCAGCAGTGAGCCATACTCGTTGTTCGATGATACCTGACGAACATCGTACTTTTCTATCTGGTTGGTCGTACCTACCTTCAGCCAATCCTTGATATTATACTCGCCGTTGATGGTGGCGGTCAGTCGCTTGTAGGTGTCGGCATCGCCCTTTACGATACCATTATTATTAAGGTACGAGAGAGCCAGGTAATAGTTACCGCGATCATTACCGCCAGTGAACGACAGGTTATGCTTCTGCATATGCCCGTGGTTGAAGGCGACATCAGTCCACCTGGTATCAGTCTTTCCGTCCCAGTTGGCATCCATATAGTCTTTCGTGAAGAGGTTGCCCTCGGTCATGTACTGCTTGTACTCCTCGGCATTCAGCATCTTCGGAATACGAGCGAGGCTCTCGTCCGTCCACATGAAATCATAGGCGATCCTACCTTGTCCTGCCTTACCCTTCTTGGTGGTGATGAGTACGACACCATTGCCTGCCTCAGCACCATAGATGGCGGCCGATGCGGCATCCTTCAGGATCTCCATCGAGGCGATGGTGGCGGGGTCGATACCGCTGATATCACTCAGGCGTACGCCATCGACCACATAGAGGGGTTCGGAGCTCTTATTAGAAGAGTATCCACGTACACGTACGGTCGGTGATGAGCCAGGAGCTGCCGATGTCGAGATGATCTGCACACCGGAGGTCTTACCCTGCAGGGCCTGCTGGGCATTGGAGATGGTTCGGTTCTCCATATCCTCGGGCTTCACTTGTGAGATAGCTCCTGTCACAGAACTCTTCTTCTGTACACCATAGCCAACCACAACCACCTCATCGAGCACCTTATTGTCGGGCTGCAGTCTGACGACCATGCCATTCTTAGCAGCCAACTCCTGTGTATCGTAGCCGATATAGGAGATGACGATGATCTGTCCCACATTGACGTTCATCGTAAAGCGACCATCGAAATCTGTGATGGCTGCATTCTTTGCGTTACTCTTGTCGGTAACGGTGGCACCAATAACTGGTTCGCCGTTTTCGTCAATCACAGTTCCCATCAGTCCTTGGGCGAAAGATGTCACTGACATAAACAATGCCATCAACATCAATAGAATACTGTTCTTTTTCATTGAGTCTTTAATTGTTTTGAGTTAATTGTTAGGAATAAATTGTTTCGTTATTTATGTTTAGGTAATCGACCCTATATCGTTTTTCGGCTGCAAAGATAAGAGGAAAGCACATATCTCACTTCCTCATTCTGTTTTTCGATTATCCTCTTTGTTCAAATCAACTCTGCCGTTTTCCTATTCGTTCAAAAACTATCGTATTCGTTCAAAAGAACAACTGACGTTCTGTGACATATCACATTTTTTTGTATCTTTGCAACAAAATACAATCTATGATTCATCGTAAAGACATCGGTAGGACTGTTATCTGTATCCTTGGGGCAATTGTCATCGGCGCCTGTCATCAGGAAGGGCGGAAAGACTCTGAAGGGGATAAGGACGAGGCACATGGTCTTGTCGTGGCACAGGAGTTATCGAATAGTCGGGTGCAATGTATCGAGGAGGACAAGACGGGACAACTGTGGATAGCCACCTTCCGTGGACTGAACCGTTACGACGGTCATGAGTATCACCAGTACTTCTGTACCGACGACTCGATGGGGCTGCCCGACAACAATGTTCAAGGACTGCTCTGCGACAAACAGGGACGACTGTGGGTGGCTACGGTGAACGGTGTATGTCGCTATACAAGAAAAGACAACTTTGAGCGCATTCCGATGCAGACGGGCAATTGCAATGCCCGTAAACTGTTGACAGACAGTCGGGGACGTATCTTCGTATACAACGGTACAGAACTGCTGATGTACGACGAGGTGCAACATATCTTCTTGTCGCGTATCAACAGGACGATGACCAACCAGTCGTGGGGCGACTGTTTCATCGATGCCGCCGACGATATCCTGCTGGTCGGACCGGAGAATCTGCTGATATATAGTGGCGAGGACTTCAAACAGCGCATGGAACTCAGACATCCTGTCGGGACGAACTTCTACTATTTCGACCTGTTATCAAACGGGCTGATGCTATCGTCGGGTAACGGCACGCTGATGATCTTCGACACAAAGGCACGTCAGAGGATTCCTCTCAGTCCGGAGATGGAGACAAGGCTGCTGGCACACAACAACGTGGTTCAGGCTGCTTGTCTCTTGAACAACAATACCATTCTGCTGAGCACCTCGCACAACGGCATCTTCGAACTGAACCTGCTAACCCATACACTTACCGGCGAAGGCGATGCGGGATTCTCAATGCCAGTACCCGATGCCTACGTGACACAGATCTTCCAAGACTCTCGCAAGAACATCTGGATGGGAACCTACGACAAAGGACTTTTTGCCAACTACTATTACAAGGAGAAGTTCGGTGGCAGTGACAACTACCTGAACCGTGTCATCGAGAACTCGTCGGTCTTCGCCGTAGCGATGGACCAGCAAGAGAACCTCTGGATCTCAACCCTCCTGAAAGGGGTCTATGTATATCACTGTCGTAGCCAGAAGGCTGAGCAGATTGAGATAGAAGGACTGGCTGCCGGTGAGAAGAACAATACCGTAACCCATATCTTCTGTGACCGCGACGGACTGCTCTGGCTCTCAACAAGCAATGTCGTGATGAAATGCCGCTATAACGGAGAGCGCCTGAACATACTTAATCAGTGGCCAATCTTCATGACCATGGACTTCGAGCAGACCGATGACGGCACAATATGGGTATCAACCAGTTCAACGGATATCTTCGCCTTTCACCCTGGTAACAATGAACCGGAACGGAAACAGGTCTTTAACGTGGATTTCACCTTTATCCCGTCATTGCTAAAGATAAATGACGGCTCCATGCTGATATCCGCCTTCTACCAGAAGATTCTGAAGATGGATCCCAAGACGGGAAAACTGACGTTACTTGATATCCCCGACATGCAACAGTGCATCCGTCGTAGTGTATATATACCCACCGACATGCATCAAGACACACGAGGCGACGTATGGATAGGTACCGTGAGCAACGGTCTGCTGCGTTATAATCCCAAGACAAATACCATGACTCGCATCGCAGGCCTCTCCTGTTCCGACGTGGGTAGCATCGAGGAAGATCGTCAGGGTAATCTCTGGATCAGCACGATGAAAGGACTGAACCGCCTGGATGCCAAGACCGGACGCATCACCTCACTCTACAAGGCCGACGGCATCGGCGGTGACGAGTTCTGCGACCGCGCCTCATGCCAGTTGCCTAATGGCAGTCTGGTCTTCGGCAGTACAGACGGCATCACCATGTTCAATCCTGCCGACATCGACACCCTGAGAAAGATTCCTTTGAGGCTCTGCGACCTGAAGATACACAACCAACTCATACACCCAGCCGACGGTGGTCCCATCGAGGCTGTCCTTGACAGTTGTAAGAACATTCATCTGAGTCACAGGGAGAATAGTTTCAGCATCTCATTCACGGCTCTCGACTTCGGCGAATACGAGCGCGTACATTATTATTATATGTTAGACGGGATAGACGACGATTGGATCGATGCAGGCAATAGTCACTCGGCCAGTTATGCCAATCTTCCCGCTGGACATTATACCTTCCGGGTACGCACCACCGACAGTGCCAGTGATGAGGCCGGCAGCGACGAACGTACCATAAGCGTGATCGTTGATCCAGCACCAGCAAACACTTGGTGGGCATGGTTACTCTACCTGCTGGCATTCATGCTCATCGTACGGTTTATTTATAGACTGCGCCGGAGAATCCGTCAGGAAAAGGAAGCTGCCCGACTGGCGGAGCAGGAGAAGGAACAGGAGAAACGTGTCAATGCCATGAACATGAGTTTCTTTGCTAATATCTCCCATGAGTTCCGTACCCCCCTGACAATGATTAAAGGACCGGTAGACCTGTTGTCCAAGAGCAGCAACCTCAAAGGCGAGGATCGTAATATGCTTTTAATCGTGCAACGGAGCGTAAGAAGGATGCTACGGCTCGTCAACCAGTTGATGGACTTTAACAAACTGGAGAACGACACGTTAAGACTTGCCGTCAGTATGCAGGATGTTATCCCTCTCGTTCAACATATCTGTGATATCTTCCTTCTCAACATGAAAGAGAAGGATATTACCTTCAAGGTCATCGGTATGGAGGATACCATGCAGATGTGGGTGGATGCAGACAAGGTCGAGAAGATTCTTGTAAATCTCCTATCGAACGCCATCAAGTTCACACCGCGCGGCGGACAGGTGACCCTCACGGTCGATACGGACGCTCAACAACTGAAGGTCATGGTGACCGATACAGGTAAGGGCATCCCTGACGATCAACTGGAAAATATCTTTAAACGTTACTACCAACTGGACAATCAGACCAAAGGTACCATCAACTGGGGAACAGGCATCGGGCTTTACTATGCACGTAGACTGGCAGAACTTCACCACGGACAACTCACCGCCAGCAATGCCAAGAATGGACAGACTGGTGCCGTGTTCACTCTGCTATTGCCGATGCATGAGGACGCATACAGTGATGCGGAGAAAAGACCGTTAGAACAGGATGAGCAAGACTACCTGTATGAACAGGTTCCTGAGCAACATACCGTCACGGCAGAGACCAGAGATGACCGTCCGACCATCCTTGTAGTCGATGACGACTCTGAGGTCGTCAATTATCTGCAAGTGTTATTGCAGCAGCACTATAATGTCATCAGCCATTTCAACGCTGATGACAGTCTACGCTCCATCCGTGAGAAGGAACCTGATATCATACTCAGCGATGTGGTCATGCCTGGCAGAAGCGGCTACGACCTCTGTCGGGAGATTAAGAACGACCTACAACTGTGTCATATCCCTGTCATCCTTGTAACAGCCAAGGCTACGGCGGAGAATCAGATAGAAGGACTAGACACCGGTGCTGATGCTTACGTCACGAAACCCTTCGATCCCAACGTTCTGTTGGCACAGATCAAATCGTTGCTCAGCAACAGACTACGTATCCAACATATCCTCAGCACCAAGACCACCACCGAGGAGAAGGGCGTGGAAGAGGCTTTGTCGCCACAAGATAAAGCATTCATGGACGAACTCTACAAACTCATGGAAGATGAGTTGGCCAACTCTGAACTTGACGTGACACGCATCACTGAAATGCTTTATATCTCACGCACCAAACTATACTATAAGATTAAAGGACTGACCGGTGAGACACCCAGCAGTTTCTTCCGGATGTACAAACTGAACCGTGCGGCACAACTCATCAAGGAGGGCAGACACACCATCTCTGAAGTGGCCGACCTGACAGGGTTCAGTACCCTCTCCCATTTCTCGTCTCTGTTCAAGAAACAGTTTGGTGTCAGTCCAAGCGAGTACAAGAACACACCATAGGTCTTTCTGAATTATAACACAGAAATTGTCACCTTCCATCACCCTCTCAGAATGGGGCCACGGCATCGTTCCATATGAGGGACTCCTACGCCTTGTGGATGCAAACGTTTGCGCATTTGCAGGGTCAATAACTCAGCCCAAATAAAACACTGATACAGAATATTTTGTAATTTTGACCCGGAATAAGAGAGAAACTGTTGACATATTCCGTTTAAAATAACTAAAGACAAATATGAGAGTAGCATTTAATCTTGAGTATCAGACGACTTTCGGCGAGGAACTGATGTTGAACATTATCGCAGAAGGAAAGACGGAACAGCATCAGATGAAGACTGTTGACGGACTCCATTGGACATGCGAGCTGAGCAAGACCGTAAAGGCTAGTGCACACATCGACTATTTCTATAGTGTTGTAAGAGGAGAGCAGCAGACACGCCATGAATGGCTGGTAGCTCCCCACCGGCTGGAATTTGCCGCAAAGAAAGGGGCACGTTATATCATCTACGACCATTGGCTGGACATACCGGAAGATTCCTATATGTACTCCTCTGCGTTCACAGAGTGCGTTGCCGCCAGAAAACATCAGATGAGTCGACTGACGGAATATGCCAAGACCGTCAGACTGAAAGTCCGTGCTCCACAGTTGCGCAACAACGAACGATTAGCCATCATCGGAAGTGGAGAAACACTTGGCAACTGGGATACCAAGCGTGCCATCGCTATGGCAGAACATGAAAGTAACGAATGGGCTATCAGTCTTGATGCCGATAAACTGCCACAGACATTTGAGTTCAAATTCATCGCCCTCAACGAGGATAGTGACGTGGCACCATTGTGGGAGAACGGCATGAACCGCGTCGTCACAATGCCGGATCTGGATATGGGCGAGGTGGTGGTCTACGAACTGCCGCAGGCTTATTTCCCGGCCTATCCGTGGAAAGGTGCAGGCACCGTGATACCCATCTTCTCACTGAGAAGTGAAGGTAGTTTCGGTGTTGGTGACTTTGGCGACCTAAAGATGATGATCGACTGGTGCGCCAAGACTAAGCAGCGCATCCTTCAGGTTCTGCCCATCAACGATACTAACATCACTCATACATGGCAGGACTCCTATCCCTATAACAGCATCAGCATCTATGCCCTCCACCCGCAGTACACAGACTTCCGACAGTTGCCAGATCTGAAAGACCGGAAACGGAAGACCTATTTTGAAAAGCTGCGCCAAGAACTGAATGCGCTGCCTCAGATTGACTATGAGCGTGTGAACAATGCGAAGATGGAATATCTACGTGAGATCTACGCTCAGGAGGGTGACAAGATGATGAAGACAACTGCCTTCAAATCTTTCTTCGAGCAAAACAAGGAATGGCTTGTTCCGTATGCAGCCTTCTGCTATTATCGTGACCTCTATGGCACAGCCACCTTCTCAGAGTGGCCCGATCATCATACTCTACCCGCCAAGGAACGCGAGTCCATGTCGAAATCGACGACAAAACTATATAAACAAGTCGCATTCTGGTATTTCGTTCAGTTTATCCTTGACCAGCAGATGCATGCAGCTCATCACCATGCACGTGAGCAAAGGGTCATCCTAAAGGGCGATATCCCCATCGGCATCAGTCGCGACGGTGTGGAGGCATGGGTTGAGCCCAAATACTTCAACCTGAACGGTCAGGCCGGAGCACCCCCCGACGCATTCTCTGTAAACGGACAAAACTGGGGCTTCCCGACCTACAACTGGGATGCGATGCTTGAGGACGGTTGCTCTTGGTGGATACGCCGTTTTAGAAAGATGTCGGAATATTTCGATGCCTATCGTATTGACCATGTACTTGGATTCTTCCGTATCTGGGAGATTCCCATCGATGCCGTGCACGGTCTGCTGGGACAGTTCTCTCCCTCGCTTGGCATGACCCGTGAGGAGATTGAGGCTTATGGTCTGCAATTCCAGGAGGAACTCTTTACCAAACCATTTATCGCTGACTGGACACTAGAGAGGATGTTCGGCCAAAAAGCACAGTACGTCAAAGACACCTTCCTCAACCACACTCACGACGACATCTGGGAGATGAAGCCTGAGTTCGACACCCAGCGGAAGGTAGAAGCGGCCTTCAAGGGGAAGACCGAGAAAGAGGATATGGATCTCCGTGATGGTCTCTATGCTCTCATCAGTGATGTGTTGTTCGTCAGAGACCGGAAAAACAACGACAAGTTCCACCCGAGAATCGGGGTGCAGAACGATTTCATATACCAAACTCTATGGGATCACGATAAGTTTGTGTTCAACAAACTCTACAACGACTATTTCTATCGCCGCAATAACCAGTTCTGGTATACTGAGGCCATGAAGAAACTGCCTAGACTGACACAAGCCACCAGGATGCTTGTCTGCGCAGAGGATCTAGGCATGGTGCCCGACTGCGTGCCCTGGGTCATGAACGAGCTACGCATCCTCAGCCTTGAGATTCAATCGATGCCGAAGGACAATACCGTACGCTTTGGTCATTTGTCACGCAACCCCTATCGTAGTGTGTGCACCATCTCTACCCACGACATGTCGACACTTCGCCAGTGGTGGGACGAGGACGAGGGTCAGACTCAGGATTATTTCAACTCCATGCTCTATCGTGGCGGTGCGGCCCCCCACCCACTACCTGGTTGGCTGGCTAAGGATATCGTAAGTCGGCATCTCACATCACCCTCTATGCTCTGCCTGCTCTCTTTCCAAGACTGGATGAGCATCGACGAAAACCGTCGACTGCCAGATGCCAATGCCGAGCGAATCAACATTCCTGCCAACCCCCGTCACTATTGGCGTTATCGCATGCACATGACCATTGAACAGTTGTTGACTGCCGATGACCTGAACAACGAAATCAGTACACTAATCATACAAAGCGGAAGAAAATGAGAAAAATTCTAATCCTAACTATGCTTGCCTTGCCGATGATGGCACTGGCCGGAAATATCAAATCGCCTAACGGCAACATCGAGTTAAAGTTTTCTGTGGATAAAGCAGGGTGTCCACTTTATGAGATGACCTATAAAGGACATGAAGTGATTAAGCCTTCACACCTGGGACTCGAGTTGGCCAAGGATAAGCATGCCTCGAAAGGAATGGACGAGACCGACCTGATGGAAGGCTTCAAGATCGTGAACGAAGAAACATCCACATTCGATGAGACTTGGAAACCCGTATGGGGCGAGACAGCCACCATCCGTAATAACTACAACGAGTATGCTGCTGTGTTACAACAACAAGCACAAAATCGTGAGATTATCATCCGCTTCCGTGTGTACGACGATGGTATTGGCTTTCGCTATGAGTTCCCCCAACAGAAGGATCTGAACTATTTCCTGATCAAAGAGGAGCACACCGAATTTGCCATGGCAGGCGATCATACCGCCTGGTGGCTTCCTGGCGACTACGACACCCAGGAACAGGAGACCCAAGAGAGCAAACTCTCAGAAATTCGTAGACAGATGAAGGAGGCCGTCAACTGGGGGAACTCCTCTGTGGCCGTCTTCTCTCCCACTGGCGTACAGACCTCACTCCAGATGAAAAGTGCCAATGGCTTGTATATCAATATCCACGAGGCTGCCTGTCAAGACTATGCCACGATGCACCTCGAACTTGTAGATGCAGAGACGAAGGCTCTCACCACCCAACTCGGCGGTGGCAGCAACGCCTACACTCCTCACCCCCAGCCATCAGCTTATCCGCTGCCAGAACCACTGACTTTCGTCAGTCATCTGACCCCAGATGCCACCGGTCTGAAAGGTGCCATGCAGACACCTTGTGAGACTCCTTGGCGCACGGTGATGGTGAGCGACGACGCTCGCGACATGCTATCGTCGAACCTCATCCTCAACCTCAACGAACCCTGTAAGATTGAGGACACCAGTTGGATCCATCCGACCAAATACTGCGGTGTATGGTGGGAGATGATTGTCGGCAAGAGTTCATGGAACTATACCGATGACTTCCCCAGCATAAAACTGGACCAGATCGATTGGACTAAGGTAAAACCCAACGGCCGTCATGCTGCCAATAATGAAAAGGTGAAACGCTACATTGACTTCGCTGCCAAGAACGGGCTTGATGAAGTATTGGTCGAAGGATGGAATGTCGGTTGGGAAGACTGGGCAAACATGTGGAAACGCGACGTGTTCGATTTTGTAACCCCCTACCCCGACTTCGACATCAAGATGCTCAACGAATATGCTCACTCTAAAGGCGTAAAGATTCTTATGCATCATGAGACATCATCTAGTTCCCAGAACTATGAGCGCCACATCAAGGAAGCATTTGAGCTGATGAACAAATACGGCTACGACGCAGTAAAGACAGGCTATGTGGGTGACATCATTCCGCGCGGCGACCATCACTATTCGCAGTCGATGAACAATCACTATCTCTATGTTATCAAAGAGGCCGCCAAACATCATATCATGGTGAACTCGCACGAAGCCACCCGTCCTACTGGCCTCTGTCGCACATGGCCTAACCTTGTAGGCGGAGAGTCTGCCCGTGGAACGGAGTATGAGGCCTTTGGCGGTTCTAAACCAGACCATACGTGCATTCTGCCATTCACCCGTTTACAGGGCGGACCGATGGACTATACCCCAGGTATCTTCGTCACCAAACTCTCTGAGTGGAGCGACAACCCCTCTTGGGCTCGTATCACCCTCGCTGGTTCTCTGGCTCTCTATCTGACGATGTATTCTCCACTTCAGATGGCTGCCGACCTGCCTGAGAACTACGAGAAGTTCGACGATGCCTTCCAGTTCATCCGCGACGTGGCTTGCGACTGGGATGACTCGAAATATCTGGAAGCAGAACCAGGCGACTATATCACCGTAGCCCGTAAGGCCAAGGGAACCGACAACTGGTTCATCGGTGGAAAATGCGACGAAAACGGTCACACCTCTGTCATTAAACTCGACTTCCTCGATAAAGGTCGTAAGTACGAGTGTACCATCTACGCAGACGCAAAGGGGGCACATTATGAGACGAATCCGCAGGCTTACACCATCAGCAAGCGTGTGGTCAAAGCGGGCGACATCCTGAAACTCAAAGAGGCTCCTGGTGGCGGTTTTGCCGTTTCCTTGATTGCCAAATAGTATTAACGGCCAACCATAATTAAAGACCAATGAAGAAATTGATTATTGCAGGACTATTGTCTATGATGCTGACCAATAAGGTTGCAGCTCAGGCTTTTCAAGAGATGACCTACACCCCACAGGCCACTACATTTAAACTCTTTGCGCCCGACAACGCAAAGGTAACATTACGCATCTACCAACAAGGAAAGGATGGTAAAGCCGTCAAGACCGTGAAGATGCAGAAGACGGGAAAAGAGCAGTTCAGTGCCACCGTTAAAGGTGATCTGATGGGTAAGTTCTATACCTTCGACGTAGGACGCGGCGAGTGTGCTGGTGTCTTTGCCAAAGCTGTTGGTGTGAATGGCAAACGCGCTGCCATCATCGACATGAAGCAGACCAACCCTGAACATTGGTGCTGCGACAAACGTCCAGTCACCAAGTCACCTGCAGACCTCGTTGTCTATGAGATGCACCATCGTGACTTCTCCATCAACCGTGCCGACGCCGAGTATCCTGGCAAGTTCATGGCACTCACTGAACCATGGGCCATCGATCACCTGAAACAATTAGGGGTGAATGCCATCCATATCTTACCGAGCTATGACTATGGTTCCGTTGATGAGACACGCCTCAACACTCCGCAGTACAACTGGGGCTACGACCCTGTGAACTACAACGTACCCGAGGGCGGCTACTCTACAAATCCTTATCAGCCTGAAGTGCGTATCCGTGAGTTCAAGCAAATGGTACAAGCCCTCCACAAAGCTGACATCCGTGTCATTCTCGATGTGGTGTATAACCACACCTATGACATCGAACATTCAAACTTCCAGCGTACCTACCCGGACTATTTCTATCGTAAGACCGCTGACGGGCAGTATAGCAACGGTTCTGGTTGTAACAATGAGACCGCCTCTGATAAGCCGATGATGCGTCAGTTCATGATTGAGAGCGTCAAATATTGGATTAACGAATACCATATCGACGGCCTTCGTTTCGACCTGATGGGCTGCCATGATATTGAGACCATGAACGAGATCCGTAAGGCAGTGGATGAGATTGACCCCGCCATCTTCATCTATGGTGAGGGATGGAGTGCAGGTCAGTGTGCCTATCCGCAGGAGAAACTCGGTTTGAAGGCGAACATCACAAAAATGCCTGGCATTGCAGCCTTCTCTGATGAGATCCGCGATGCCCTCCGTGGTCCGTTCGACGACGATAAGAAAGCCGCTTTCCTCGGTGGAATAGCAGATAACGAAGAGAGCCTTAAGTTCGGTATCGTGGGTGCCATCAGTCATCCACAGGTAGATATGTCGAAGGTAAACTACTCGAAAGAGCCATGGGCCACAGAACCGACACAGATGATGTCGTATGTCAGTTGCCATGATGACATGTGTCTTGTGGACCGCCTGCAGACAAGTATCCCTGGCATACAGACCGACGAACTGATTCGTCTGGACCTGTTAGCACAGACGGCAGTCTTCACTTCTCAGGGTGTACCTTTCATGCTCAGTGGTGAGGAGATGCTACGTGATAAGAAAAGAGTACATAACTCTTTTGAGTCGCCTGACTCTGTGAACCAGATAAACTGGAATAACAAGGCGAAATACCCACAAGTATTCAACTACTACAAAGATCTGATTGCTCTACGCAAGCACCACCCTGCCTTCCGTCTCGGATCAGCAGATCTGGTCAGGAAGCACTTGGAATTCATGGAAGCACCAAAGAACGTAGTGGCCTACCGTCTTAAGAACTACGCTGGACGTGATGACTGGCGTGACATCATTGTCATTCTGAATGCCAATAAAGACGCTATCGAGATCACCATTCCACAAGGCAAATATAGTGTTGTATGCTGCGACGGAGTCATCTGTGAGGATGGCCTCAGCACCATCGAAGGCAACAAAGCTGTCGTGGATCCACAATCTGCATTAATCATTCACAACTAAATATGAAGAAAATAATAACGATCTGCTTACTTGTAAGCACGACAATGACCATGGCGGCAACTAAGAAGACCTTAGTTGACCACATCGAACCAACTGATTGGTATATAGGAATGAAAAAACCTACGGTACAGCTGATGGTCTATGGTCAAGGTATCCGTGATGTAGCCAGTGTAACTACCGACTATCCGGGAGTAGTCATCGACAGCATTGTTCGCTTAGATTCTCCGAACTACCTGCTTGTCTATATGAACCTAAAGACTGCTCAGCCAGGAACGATGACACTCAACTTTGGCAAGACAAAGGTACAATACCAACTGAAACAGCGTGAAATGAGTGGCGACAAGCGAATGGGATTTTCCAACGCCGACGTACTATATCAACTCATGCCAGACCGTTTTGCACAGAGTGCCAATCATCCAAAACAGATCAAAGGTATGCGTTCCTATGTTGAAGATCGTACAAAGCCATCGCTCCGTCATGGCGGCGATCTGAACGGTATCCGTGAGCATCTCGACTACTTCAATGAACTTGGTGTCACCGCCCTTTGGTTCACCCCCGTTATGGAGAACGACTCTCCCGATAGCGAAGATGGTTTCTCCACTTACCACGGCTATGCCACCACCAATTATTATAAGGTAGATCCGCGCTTCGGTTCCAACGAGGACTACAAGCGTTTTTGCGACGAGGCTCATGCCAAGGGATTGAAGATTGTGATGGACATGATATTCAACCACAGTGGTTTCGAACATCCATGGACCAAGGACATGCCTTCCAAAGACTGGTTGAACGCCCCCGACTGGCTGAACGAGCAACAGCAGAACAAATACCTGCAGACCAGCTACAAGCTGACACCAATCGTCGATCCCTATGCTTCAGAGATTGACCTCAAAGAGACAACCGAGGGTTGGTTCGTGCCTTCTATGCCAGATTTGAATCAGCACAATCCACACCTCTTGCGCTACCTTATCCAGAACAGTATGTGGTGGATAGAGACCGTCGGAATCGACGGCATCCGCATGGACACCTATCCTTACGCTTACGCAGATGCCATGGCTCAATGGATGAAAGAAATTAATGAAGAGTATCCCAACTTCAATACTGTAGGCGAGACATGGGTCACAGAGCCAGCTTATACAGCCACCTGGCAGAAAGACTCGAAACTCGCCAAGACTAATTCTTACTTGAAGACGGTGATGGATTTCTCTTTCTACAACAAGTTCAGTCAGGCAAAGGATGAGGAAACCGACGGCTTTGAGAAAGGACTGAACCGTCTTTACTGTTCGTTTGTATACGATTACCTCTACCCCAACCCGTCGAGTGTCATGGCATTTATCGAGAACCACGATACCGACAGATTCCTGGGTGAAGGTCAAGACACTTTGGCCCTAAAACAGGCTCTGGCGCTGCTACTCACCGTGAACCGTATCCCACAGCTCTACTATGGCGTTGAGATACTTATGAACGGTACGAAGAATATCTCAGACGGCTATGTGCGCCAAGACTTCCCTGGCGGATTCCCTGGCGATGAGCGTAATGCCTTTACGCAGGAAGGACGTTCCAAAGCAGAACAGAGCATGTTCACATGGCTGAGTCGTTTGCTTCATTGGCGACAAGGCAATGAGGTCATCTCAAAAGGCAAGCAAACACAGTTCATCCCCTTCAATGGTGTTTATGTGATAGCTCGCCAATACCAAGGCAATACGGTGCTCACCGTTCTCAATGGTACATCAAAGCCCGCCACAATGGATGTCAGCCGTTACGCTGAAGCTATCGGCAAGGCGACTCAGGCAATGGATATCCTAACCAACCGACAGTATGACATCTCCAAGAATCTGGAACTGAGACCACGAGAGAGTTTGGTTCTCGAATTCTGATATCGCAGCAGGGGTCGTTTCGATCCCTGCTTTCTTTTGATTTGATACGAATCTTAAAACATCTGATACATATCAAGATATCTTTTTCTTTATTTCTCAATATCTTTGCACCCAAAAAACGAAAGGTAATGAAAAGGATAAAATTTGACTTAAGAAAGAAAAAGATACTTGTATACAGCCTTGCTCTCATTCTTACGCTCCCTATACAGGCAGCAGAGCAGTTTATTTCCTATAGTCCTATCAAGGGTGCCGTACACCTACAAGACCTGACCATCGGTATAGATAGTCGGGAACATAGTTGCGTACAACTGGCTGCAAAGAACCTGACGATAGACCTTGAACGGGTCACAGGAAGGACGGCTTCATTCCAGGCCAATTCACCAACCATTCTTATTGGAACTGTTGGCATTCACTCGAAGATCGACCAATGGGTAAAGCAAGGACAGCTCCGTAATCTTAAAGGGAAGACTGAGAAATATATCATCAAAACCATTGACGGTCAGCTTGTCATTGCCGGTAGTGATAAGCGGGGCACGGTATATGGCATCTACGAATTGTCACGGCAAATCGGTGTTTCTCCATGGTACTACTGGGCAGATGTTCCTGTAGAGAAACATAACGATCTGTATGTAAGAGACGGGGAATACTCCGACGGAGAGCCTGCTGTGCGCTACCGCGGTCTGTTTCTTAACGATGAGGCTCCGTGTCTCACTTCATGGGTAAAGAACACATTCGGCACCGACTACGGTAATCACCATTTTTATGAGAAGGTCTTTGAACTGATTCTGCGACTAAAGGGGAACTACTTGTGGCCAGCCATGTGGAACTGGGCTTTCTATGCTGACGATCCGGAAAACCTGAAAACCGCCGATGCCATGGGCATTATGATGGGAACCTCACACCACGAGCCGATGGCACGTAACCATCAAGAATACGCACGTGACCGTAAGGGATGGGGCGCATGGAACTATACTACCAATAAACAGAACCTCGACCGATTCTTCCGTGAAGGCATTGAGCGCATGAAAGGCACCGACGATATCATCACCATCGGAATGCGTGGCGACGGGGACGAAGCGATGGGCAACAGCACCGACACCAAGTTACTGGAGACAATCATCGACAACCAGCGTCGTATCATTAAGGAGGTCACTAAGCGTCCCGCAAAGGAGACCCCACAGATATGGGCATTATATAAAGAGGTACAAGACTACTACGATGCTGGTCTGCGAGTACCTGATGACGTGACTGTACTGCTTTGCGATGACAACTGGGGTAACGTACGCCGATTACCTACTGCTGAGGAAAAGAAGCGCAAAGGCGGTTGGGGCCTCTACTACCACGTGGACTATGTTGGTGCTCCCCGCAACTCAAAGTGGATCAACGTCACTCCGATACAGAATATGTGGGAACAGTTGCAATTAGCCTACAATGGCGGTATCCAGAAGCTCTGGATTCTGAACGTAGGCGATCTGAAACCGATGGAGTATCCTATCCAGTTGTTCATGGATATGGCATGGAATCCCAGCAAATATAAAGCAGATAATCTGCTTGACCACACCCGCGATTTCTGTGTAGAGAGTTTCGGTGAGGACCAAGCTGAGGAAGCCGCATCAATTCTGAACCTTGTCAGCAAATACAACGGCCGCATCACCTCAGAGATGCTTGACGCCTCGACCTACACCACCGATGAGTTTGCACAGGTAGTGAGCGACTATCAGGCATTGGAGACCCGTGCATTACGACAATTCATCACTCTCAAACCCGAATATCGTGACACCTACCGCCAGATTATTCTCTTCCCTGTGCAAGCCATGGGCAATATCTATGACATGTATTATGCACAGGCCATGAATTACCAGTTGGCAGCATTGGATGATCCCGATGCCAACATCTGGGCAGAGCGTTGCCGTCAGGCTTTCCGACGCGACTCCATTCTTAACCTCCAATACAACAAGGAAATCGCTGATGGCAAATGGGATGGAATGATGACACAGAAACATATCAGCTACACGGATTGGAACGACTGGTTCCCTGCCGACGAATGTCCGAAGCTCAAAGAGGTGCCCAGCCCGGAGCAAGGACCGACATTCTGCGCACGTGACGGCTACATCAGCATCGAGGCTGAGCACACTTTCCTGAGAACACAAAAGGAAGGTACTGAGTGGACTGTTATTCCCCACATGGGGCGCACACTTAGTGGTATCGCCCTAATGCCTTACACGGCAACCACCGACGAGGCGAGACTGATTTACCGTTTCAAAGTCAAAGGACAAAAGACTGCCAAGGTACACATCATCACCAAGTCGACCCTCGACTTCCTGGACAAGGGTGGTCTCATCTACGATGTTTCCTTCGACAACAACCAACCAGTAAGTGTGAACTTCAACAGCAACCTGAACGAGAAACCAGAAAACATCTACACCGTCTACTATCCTACCGTAGCTCGTCGTGTGGTAGAACAGACTGTAGAACTGCCTCTTGATGACAGTCTTGATACACACACCCTAACACTACACCCACAGGATCCTGGTATTGTCTTTGAGAAAATTGTCATCGACTTCGGTGGCTACCAGCCACAGTATCTCTTTGGTAAAGAGTCACCCAAAAGCTATAAGAAGTAGAAGATAAGACTATTAACGGTTTCCGTGCTCCCTCATGTAGTCTCTTGGCGAAACACCATAGAACTTCTTGAAAAGAGTAGAGAACGAAGCCGAATTAGAGAAACCACAGGCATACATAACCTCCGTGACGTTCACGCCTTGGTTAGCTAGCAGATAAGCGGCTCGCTTCAGACGTATGTTACGGATAAAGTCATGAGGAGTCTGTCCTGTCAGTTCTTTCATCTTACGATGCAGGTGGACACGACTGATACCCACCTCGTCGGCAATCATATCTACACTTAGGTCGGAATCATCAATACGGGCGTTAATCGTTGCCATCACTCGCTCCAGCAACTTCTCATCCGGTGACTTCAACTTCACCTCGTCAAGTTTCTCCTCTAACTGATCGTTACGCTCATACTTCAAACGGAGAAGCTGATGACTATTGATCAGGTTGATGATGGTACGTCGCAGGATATCCATATTGAACGGTTTAACGATATAGGCATCGGCACCTGTCTCCAGACCTTCCAAGCGATCCTCATCACGGTTCTTGGCAGTCAGAAGCACAACAGGCATGATATTCGTAGACGGGTTGGCTTTTAACTTTGAGCAGAGCATGTTTCCATCCATCTCTGGCATCATCACATCACTGAGAACCAGATCAGGTCGCACACGCAGTACTTCCTTCAATGCTTCCACACCATTGGTGCAAGCGCACACATCATAGTCACGACTCAGTTCACTGACAAGATAGTCACGGATCTCATCATCATCTTCCGCCACCACCAACGTGTGTCTCCTACCGCTCTTCTGAGCAATAGCCGAGTCATCATCCATCTGTTCCAGATCTTCAATCTCAATAGAAATACTCTCTGCCATATTGTCGTCCATCTCCACATCCATCTCCTCTGGTTTCAGGTGGGCATTACCCAATGGAATAGAGACAATAAACTCACAACCCTGTTCTAGATTATGTGCAGAGATCGTGCCATGATGCAACTCCACAAGTGAGCGCGTCAGATCAAGACCGATACCCGTTCCCACATTCCGGTCATTGGCTGTTGAAGCCACCTGATAGAATCGCTCGAAAATCTTGTCAATCTTCTCGTCTGGGATCTTCTCACCATTGTCACTGACAGAAATGGTTGCATTCTTCTCATCATGCGTGACACGGATATCTATTTTTCCTCCTGTCGGGGTGAATTTAAAGGCATTTGAAAGGATATTCATAATCACCTTGTCAAAATTCTGCCGATCTAACCATACCGGTAGGGAAGGCGTATCATGCTCGTACGTCAGGGTGATTCCCTTCACTTTCGCCTGATGCTCAAAAAGTGCGTAGATATCTCCGACAAAACCCACGAGATTAATTTCCTTCATACGCATCTGCATCTGTCCCTTATCGATCTTACGCAAATCCATCATCTGGTTAATCAGATGGAGAATACGTTCCGCATTTCGTTTGATCGTCTCATAGACGCCTTTCTTTCTGAGATCAGTTTCCTCTTTCAGCAAAGACAGCAATGGAGTCATAATCAGTGTCATCGGAGTCCGAATCTCATGACTGATATTCATAAAGAAGCGTAACTTCGCCTCACCCAACTCCTCCGCATGGATATGCTCTTGCAAGCGTAACCGATCCTGCTCCTTCCGTCGACGGTTAACAACATAGTACCAGGTTCCTGCTCCCAATGCAAGCAGGTAGAAGAAACAAGCCCATGCCGATCGGTACCAAGGAGCATGCACAACCACCGTGAACATGCGCTCCGGGGTCTCAATATTATTCCGTTCTGCCTTCACACGGAAGCGATAGGTGCCTGGTGACAGATGCGAGAAAGTAATCTCATTAACACCTGGCTGCAAACGAACGAAGGCCTCACCGTTGATACTATACAGATATGTGATATGCTCGGGATTATCATAGGTTAGTGTCGACATCTGGATGGCAAACGAGTTATCATGATAACCTAACTCAAAATTCCGACTGGCGATAACCGTCGTATCCGTCACATGGAACCGGCCAGATTTTGTCGTATTATTAACGACCTCACCATTGATGGTGAATCCCGTCAACTGCACCGTCGCCTCCCATTTACTCTGTGCGATATCCACAGGATTAAACCACGTGAGTCCACCGACGCCACCAAAATACAAGGTTCCCGTGTTCGTCATCCACGACGCGTCATCGGAGAACTCATTGGACTGTAGTCCGTTGTCAATAAAATAACTCTGTATGAGTTCCGTTTTCGGGTCATAGCAATAGAGACCATGGTCTGTGGCCACCCAGAGTTTTCCACGCAGATCCTGCTCAATAGAAGCGATACCATTATCACCAAGTCCTTTTTCTTCCGCAAACTGCGTCAGTGTTCTCCTCTCCAGGTCGTAACAGCAGAGGCCATCATTTGTACCAATCCAGAGTTTCCCCATAAACTCACGGGCTACACGCACTGGAGTTCCATAATTCAGACAGTTTTTGCCAAAGGTACTAAGCCAACTACCTTTCTCAACATCCAAACAACAGACACCCATTGTTGTTGCCACATAGATACGCCTCTGGTCTGGTGAGATAGACAGTTGCGAGACATAGGCATTGGTCAGACTGTTGACGTTCCTGTTACTTTCCGCATTTCCTTTCACTGGATAGATGACGGTCTTGCCAGTCTGCTGATCCAGCATTAACATGCCGTCTCCCAAAGTTCCTATCCATAGACGGTTCTTATTATCAACCTCAATATCAAAGATACTGAAATTATCCGGGAAGGGGAAATTGTACTTATGATACTGTCCACCATGAGGATCAATCCATCCACCACCATCGTTATATGAGCCAATCCATATTCGCCCTTGAAGGTCTTCAGCAATCGTCATGACCGAAGCGGGGAAGTTATCTTTGTAGTGCCTAACTTGTTGTCTGTCACTACTAAAACAATAAAGGCCATCCTTATCCGTTCCAACCCATAGGCGTTTCTGACTATCAACACAGGTACTGATGACACAGGCCGAGCCAATCATATTACGGGAGCCTTGTTTATAACCCATATAGTTAAAGCCCATCGAAGCACCCGACTGCATGTATAGTCCCTTTTGTAGAAGTCCCAGCCAAATATTACCACTATGGTCCTCCGTGATTGAAGTAACCTTGCTCTTCGACAGATCGACCTCCGTACTATAATACGGATTATCAGTCAGCACTCCTGTCTGAGGATGATAGACTCCAAGTCCCTCACCGTCATAGCCCAATAACAACTCGCCCCTCCGGTTAAAATAGAGTTCCTCAATAGGCTTTGTCCCCACCTGCTCCACACGAACGAAGTCGTTGCCTTTCAACTGGAACAGGCCTGCCTTCGATGTTCCAAGGTAAATCATACCATTAGAACCTTCGCAGACTTTACGGAGAGATGCGTTCATCGGAGCATCCTTGAAGTAAACACGCGACGACTTCCCGTTATCACAGATCAGACCCTGATTACGGGTCACGACCCACAAGTTTCCTTTCTTGTCCTCCATCATCTGCTCAACAGTATGGACACCTTTCAAAGCGCCACCCACCTGATGAGCATTCTTGGCATTGTCGATCTTCAGCACGCCAAAGCCTGACGTTCCGACCAGTATTTCACCATTACGTCTTTTCAGGAAGCAGGTAATAAAACAATCGATATGTTTACCTCCTAGGTCCTTTACCTCTACCGTCTGAAAGCGATTGCCGTCATACGTCTGAAGAATACCCCACATACCCAGATAGAATAGCCCCTGATGATCTTGAACAATACAGTTTACGTAATTACTGGCCATGCCCAAAACACCACCTTTCTCTTTCTTGTAGATATGGAACTGGTAGCCGTCATACTTATTCAAACCATTGCGGGTTGCCAACCAGATGAAGCCGTCATTGTCAAGGTAAACCTGACTGGTAAAATTGCTCGACAACTGGTGGTTAGCGTCAAACAATCGACCCATCTGCGCTGATATTGAAAGTGTCCAAAAAGTGAAGAAAGTTAGTAGAATCTTCCTATCCATATGTATTGGCATGTTTATGATTTCTTGGGCAAAGATAATGTATTTTTCAAAAACCACCAAGGAAATGTTATATATAATTATGTTTATGGCCCACATTTCCCCGCCGATAGAGAGAACCTGTTCACCTTTTGCTCCCTTTTTGCGAAATGAAACACAACAAAAAGAAGTTGTAACATACAGAAAAGGGCACCTCAAAAAAACTTTGTAACTTTGCACCCACTTTTCCTTCAGACAAGGAAGACTTCAATAAACCAATAACGAGATGAAAAAATCAATGAGAACCGTGCTAACAATAGCACTTTTAGCGTTGCCGTTTTCAAGGATGACAGCAGCCGTAGACCCTAATTTCTACATTTTCCTTTGTTTCGGGCAATCAAACATGGAGGGAGCTGCACGCCCAGAGGCTCAGGACCTTGCTAGTCCTGGTCCGCGATTCCTGCTGATGCCTGCAGTCGACTTTCCTGAGAAAGGTCGTAAGATGGGCGAATGGTGTGAGGCTTCTGCCCCCCTCTGTCGTCCTAACACCGGACTGACACCTGTCGACTGGTTTGGCCGTACCCTTGTAACTTCACTGCCTGAGAATATAAAAATTGGTGTCATCCATGTGGCCATCGGCGGTATTGACATCAAGGGATTCCTCCCCGACAGCATCCAGAGCTACATCAAGAAGGCTCCACAATGGATGAAGGGCATGCTTGCCGCCTACGACAACAACCCCTACGAGCGTTTGGTCACATTAGCCAAGAAGGCCCAGAAGGACGGTGTTATCAAAGGCATTCTGATGCATCAGGGTGAGACGAACACGGGTGACCCGAAGTGGGCAGGCATGGTGAAGCAGGTATACGACAACCTGTGTGGCGACTTACAGTTGAAGCCAGAAGATGTGCCCCTTTATGCCGGAAATATCGTACAGGCCAACGGCGAGGGCGTATGCATCGGGTGCAAAAAACAGATTGACGATCTACCAAAGACCCTGCATACCTCACAGGTGATTTCCTCAGACGACTGCACCAACGGTCCCGACAAACTGCATTTCGATGCAGCAGGCTATCGTGAGCTGGGTTGCCGTTATGGCGAGGCCGTCGCCCGTTTCTTGGGATACGAGCCAATACGTCCTAAGATGGAGTCAAGCATCAAGAAGATGGAGGTGCCCGCCGATGCTTTCATCGCGGAGACCACCGTTCCAGGCAATCAATTCCCCAAACTCGACAAGGAACGCCGCGGCTACTTCTACCTGAAGGCTCCTGAAGCCAAGAACGTAGTACTCGACATCTGTGACAAGAAATACAACATGCAGAGCGACGGCGAGGGTGGTTGGACCGCCATCACCGATCCGCTGGTAGAGGGTTTCCACTACTACTTCATGAACATTGGCGGTGTGAACTTCATCGACCCTGCCACTGAGACGTTTTTCGGCTGCAACCGCGAAGCAGGTGGTATCGAGGTGCCCGAGGGCAGCGAAGGCGACTACTACCGCCCACAGCAGGGTGTACCCGCTGGACAGGTTCGCAGCATCTACTATTTCAGCAATGAACAACAGGTATGGCGTCACGCCATGGTCTACACCCCTGCCGAATACGACCTGAAGAAAAATGTCAAGAAGCGCTACCCTGTGCTTTATCTGCAGCACGGCATGGGTGAGGACGAGACTGGCTGGAGCAAGCAGGGTCACATGCAACACATCATGGACAACGCCATCGCCAAGGGCGAGGCCGTTCCGATGATCGTGGTTATGGAGAGTGGCGACATCAAAGCTCCGTTCGGACAAGGACAGACCATGGAGACTTATGGAAACTCCTTCTATCCAGTTCTTCTGAACGATCTCATCCCCTACATCGACAACAATTTCCGCACGAAGAGCGACCGTGATAACCGTGCCATGGCTGGTCTATCCTGGGGTGGTCACCAGACCTTCGATATCGTGCTTAACAACCTCGACAAGTTCTCTTATCTGGGAACCTTCAGTGGTGCCATCTTCAACCTCGATGTGAAGACCGCCTACAATGGAGTATTCACCAAGGCTGACGAGCTGAACAAGCAGATCCACTACTTCTTCATGATGAGTGGTACGGAGGGTATGGACAAGATGTTTGGTACAGAGAAACTTGTCAAGAGCCTCAACGATCTGGGTGTGAACGCCCACTACTACGAATCGACGGGTACAGCCCACGAATGGCTTACCTGGCGCCGCGGTCTCAACCAGTTCATCCCACATTTGTTCAAGAAGTAAACTAGAGATATAACAACACAGGCGAAATCTACCTATCTGGTTAGATTTCGCCTTTTTTTTATCTCTTCCTCGTGTGAAAAGGGTGCTGTTTTTCGGTTGTTTTTGACTACGAAGATACAAAATCCATGTCTGTTCTATATGTTTTTCGGTTATTATTTACTTTTTTTGATTCTTTTTGAGCACAAGGATCATCTTATTGCGTAGCATCTTACAATTCTCGGATGTTACGATTGCGTCCGCTATGATACAAATAGTAAAGTATATGATACGCTCGAAATAATATTTCTAGAGGAATTGTCGTACCTTTGCGGCTGAATAAAGATATTATAACATAAAACAAATTCTTCAAATGAAAAGACTATTACTCGGACTGACCCTGCTTGTAGCAGGTAGCGTGTCCACATTCGCACAATGGCCGCAGCCAGTTGATCCAAATGCGGGAATTGGACTGAAAGATGCCTACAAAGACTATTTCACCATTGGTGTCGCAGTGAACAAGAGAAACATTCAGGATCCTGACCAGATTGCACTCATCAAGAAGAACTTCAACAGCATCACTGCAGAAAATGACATGAAGGTGGGATTGATGCAGCCCAAGGAAGGTGTTTGGAACTTCGGTGCTGCCGACAGCATTGCCAATTTCTGCCGTCAGAACGGTATCAAACTGCGTGGACATAACCTCTGCTGGCATTCTCAGTTTGCCGACTGGATGTTCAAGGACAAGAAGGGCAAGCCCGTCAAAAAAGAGGTATTCTACGAGCGTCTGCGCAAGCATATCCACACAGTGGTAAATCGCTATAAGGACATCATCTATGCATGGGACGTTGTCAACGAAGCCATGGCCGACGACGGTCCTCAGATGTTCTGGCCCAAAGCTAGCCCTTATCGCCAGAGTCAGCTATTCAAGCTCTGCGGCGACGAGTTCATTGCAAAAGCCTTCGAATTCGCCCGCGAGGCTGACCCCGACGTGCTGCTGTTCTACAACGACTACAGTTGCGTGGATCCCGGCAAGCGTGAGCGCATATATAACATGGTAAAGAAGATGTTGGATGCTGGCGTACCCATCGACGGTATCGGTATGCAAGGCCACTATAACATCTATACTCCCGACGAAAAAGAACTCGACAAGACCATCACCCGTTTCAGTGAGTTGGTAAAGCACATCCACATCACAGAGCTCGACCTGCGTACCAACACAGAGAGCGGTGGACAGTTAATATTTGCCCGTGGTGCGGCTAAGCCACAGGCGCCCTACATCGCCACCCTTCAAGAAGACCAGTACAACCGTATCTTCCGTGTTTTCAGAAAGCACAAGGATGTCATCGACAATGTAACATTCTGGAATCTTGGCGATAAGGACTCTTGGCTCGGTCTGAACAACCACCCGCTGCCTTTCGATGAGAACTACAAGCCAAAGGCTTCCTATAGAGTGATTAGAGATTTCGATACAGCCAGCGATAACTTCGCACCAAAAGAGGACTTCGTTCCCAACAAATGGAACCAACCCGGACAGGAGTACCCACAGGTTAACAGCGAGGGTTATGCTCGTTTCCGCATAGAGGCGCCCGATGCCAAGTCTGTCATCGTCAGTCTCGGTCTTGGTGGCCGTGGCGGTACAGTGCTCCGCAAGGACAAAGACGGTGTATGGACTGGTACTACAGAGGGACCGATGGATCCTGGTTTCCACTACTATCACCTGACGATTGATGGTGGCGTAGTAAACGATCCCGGTACCGGCAACTACTTTGGCTCTTGCCGTTGGGAGAGTGGTATCGAGATTCCCGCACCCGACCAAGATTTCTACGCCTGTCGTACCGATATTCCTCACGGAAACATCCAGAAGATTCTTTTCTATTCAAAGAGTCTTGGCAAGATGCAGGAGGCAACCGTATACCTGCCCAATGGATACGGCAAGCTTGTGAAGGGCAAGCAGGAACGCTATCCTGTTCTCTACCTGCAGCACGGATGGGGTGAGAACGAGACCAGTTGGCCCGTACAGGGTTGTGCCGGTCTGATCATGGACAACCTGATCGCAGAAGGCAAGATTAAGCCCTTCATCATCGTGATGGCCTATGGTCTGACCAATGACATCAAGTTTGGTACCATCGGCAAGTTCGATGCCAAAGAGTTTGAGACCCTGCTCGTTGATGAGCTCGTACCTTTCATTGACAAAAACTACCTCACCAAAGCTGATAAATGGAATCGTGCCATGGCCGGTCTGTCAATGGGTGGTGTTGAGACGAAACTCATCACACTGCGCCGTCCGGAGGTATTCGGCTACTGGGGTCTGCTCAGCGGTGGTCAGTATGCTCCCGAGGAGATCAATAACACGAAACAGGTACGTCTGATCTTCGAGAGCTGTGGTTCAAAGGAGTTCCCCGACGGCATCAACAAGTCGGTTGAGGCACTCAAAGCCGCAGGTTACAATGCTGTAGGATTTGTATCGGAAGGCACCGCCCATGAGTTCCTGACCTGGCGTCGTAGCCTTCGTGAGATGGCTCCCCTGCTCTTCAAATAAGAATCAGAACACCTGACGATGAAGATTATAAAAATCATGCTCGTTCTGACGAGCATACTGTCTCTTTCGGCGATGGCACAGAATGTGCTATCGCCGAATGGGCATATATCGGTAAAGGTTCATGACGACCGACTGATTGTTTGTTATAAACAGCAACAGGCTCTGGAGTTGACACCAACGGCTTTTCAGTATTCTACAACGGAGTCCGCACTGTCATTTGTTAGGCAGGTCAAAGACGACTACCGCATGATAGCTGGCAAACGTCTCCACTGCACCAACGAAGCCAACGAGTACCAGGTCCCTTTGCGCGACAAGAATGGACGCTTGGTTGTCAGACTGTACAACGACGGCATCGCATTCCGCTATGAATATGACAACCTGCAAGACCAAAAACCATGGGAAGAGCAGACTATCTATCATATACCCGAGGGGACACGTCGTTGGATACAACAGTGGACTGAGGCCTACGAAGGTTTCTTTCCCCTCTCCACAACAGCCAAGGCAAAACCAATACCGAGCTTCAATCGTCCATCCGTCACTCCAGACGGATATAACAATCGATGGGGCTACCCCGCCTTGTTGGAGCCCCAAGATGGTCTCTTTGTCCTGATCAGTGAGGCGAACATCGAACGAAAACAAAGTGCTTCTTGCCTCTATGGTGCTGACGGCGACTACCGTGTAGTTCCCGATGAGAACGAGGTGAAGGTAAATGGCAGCTGGCACACACCCTGGCGTGTGGCCATCATCGGTCAACTGTCCGACATCGTACAGTCCACACTGATCACGGATGTCAGCGAGCCATGCCGGATTGATGATACGAACTGGATTCATCCCGGTGTGGTATCGTGGATCTATTGGGCCTATAACCATGGAAGCAACGACTACAATATCATCAAGAAATACGTGGACATGGCCGTCACCCTCCATCTGCCTTACGTGCTTATCGATGCCGAATGGGACGAGATGAAGGATGGTAAGACCATCGAAGATGCTGTCGAATATGCCAAGTCACAGGGAATCAGGCCGATGATCTGGTACAATTCATCTGTGGGCTGGATCGATGGCGCTCCCGGACCGAAATTCCGACTGAACAAGCCAGAAGATCGAGAGGAAGCATTCGCCTGGTGCGAACGCATCGGTGTGGCAGGCGTAAAGATTGATTTCTTCTCCGGTGACAACCAGATGAACATGGATTACTGTCAGGACTTGCTGGAGTGCGCTGCCAAGCATCACCTCCTTGTGAACTTCCACGGTGCCACTATCCCCAGAGGTTGGCAACGCACTTATCCGAACCTGCTTAGCACCGAAGGGGTCTATGGTGCGGAATGGTATAACAATGTACCGACCTTCACCGACAAGGCCGCTTCTCATAATGCCACGCTCCCCTTCACCCGCAATGTCATCGGTCCGATGGACTATACCCCATGCACGTTCAGTGATTCCCAGCATCCGCATATCACCACAAACGGACATGAGTTGGCATTGACAATTCTCTATGAGTCTGGCCTACAACATCTTGCCGACAGACCCGAGAGCTATTTGGCACAACCAAAAGAGGTGCAGGAATTCTTGAGTCAGCTCCCAGCCGTATGGGACGACACCCGTTTCGTCAGCGGCTACCCAGGAGAATCCGTCGTGCTTGCCCGCAGAAGCGGCAAAATTTGGTATGTAGCAGGCATCAATGGCACTGACGAGACGAAGACCTTATCACTCCCGCTACAGGAGATTATAAACACTCAGCTACAGGCAACCCTCTTCGCTGACGGTGAGCCATGGAACATCACCCACCCGACAACAATCCCAGACAGCATCACCTGTCGACCACGCGGCGGTTTCGTCTGTATCATACGTTGATCACACACAAAAACTATCCATCATAAGAAAAGATAACACGACAAATGAAAAAGATTATTCTACTAACAGCGATGTTAAGTTTGGCCATAATAACGATGGCCCAGAATCCGTTCGTTCAGACATGGTGCACAAGTGATCCTGCACCAATGGTACACGACGGAACCTTATACGTATACACTGGTCACGACGAAGACGGTGCTGATTTCTTCTGGATGCAGGAATGGCGCGTCTACTCCACACAGGATATGGTCAACTGGACTGATCACGGTTCACCTCTGGCTCTGGAGTCATTCTCATGGGCCGACGATCGTGCATGGGCCAGTCAGACCATCGAGCGCGAAGGGAAATTCTACTGGTATATCTGCGCCCATTCCAAGATTTCTGGCGGCATGGCCATCGGTGTAGCTGTCGGCGACACACCGACAGGGCCTTTTCATGATGCTCTTGGCAAACCGCTTTTTGAGAATGGATCGTGGGATCATATTGACCCGACGGTATTCATCGACGACGATGGACAGGCGTGGCTCATGTGGGGAAACCCTCGTGTCTACTATCTGAAGCTCAACCGCGACATGATATCATACGAGGGAGAGGTGGGCATGCTGCCCATGACGGAAGAGGCCTTTGGTGGTCCGTCCATGAACGATCGGGAGAAAGACAAGACATATAAGGACTGCTACGTGGAAGGTCCCTGGCTGACAAAGCGCGGCAACACCTATCAGCTGTTATACGCTGCCGGTGGCGTACCTGAGCATATCTCGTACAGCACTGCTCCGTCACCGACAGGTCCATGGACCTATGCCGGAGAGATTATGCCACTCTGTGACACAAACTCATTCACTAATCACTGTGGTGTTATCGACTATAAAGGACATTCCTATTTCTTCTATCATACAGGGAAACTACCACAAGGCGGTGGTTTCGGTCGCAGTGTGGCTGTAGAGGAGTTCAAATATAATGCCGATGGCAGCTTCCCCACCATCATGCCAACCGATGAAGGTGTGAAGCCTGTTGGTGAGTTTAACCCTTATCATAAGGTGGAGGCCGAGACGATGGCCTTCTCGAAAGGTGTCAAGACCGAGCAGAATGACGAGGTAGGGGTATATGTAAGCGATATCCATAACGGTGATTATATCAAACTGCAGAATGTTTGTTTCTGTAACAAACTGCCCCGTACGTTTACAGCTCGTGTAGCCAGCGGTCTGCGTGGCGGTCAGATTGAGGTGCGTGTCGACAGTTTGAAAGGTAAGCTGTTGTGCAGATTAGAGGTGCCAGCCACAGGCGGTTGGGAAGAGTGGCAGACACTGACTGCTGACTTTACAGAGTTGGTAAAGGGTCGTCACGATCTCTATCTGGTGTTCACGGGTCGTAAGGGACCTAAACTGTTCAACTTCGATTGGTGGGAGATACGCGGACTGGAGCAGGTGAACATGCCTTTGTTCCAGACCAAGTATACCGCTGACCCTTCGCCACTGGTTGTAGGCGACACATTGTTCCTTTATACATCGCACGATGCATCGCCCGAGGATATCCCCGATGAGAACGAAAAAGAATCGGCAGGTTTCTTCATGTACGACTGGCTGCTGTGGTCGACCACCGATATGGTGAACTGGACTGAGCATGGGGCCGTGGCCTCACTGAAAGACTTCCCCTGGCGCAGTCGCGAGAACGGTGCCTGGGCTATCCAGACCGTAGAGCGTAACGGCAAGTATTACCTCTATGCACCGTTGCATGGTCATGGTATCGGTGTACTGGAGTCTGATTCTCCTTACGGTCCTTTCAAGGATCCTCTCGGGAAGCCTCTGGTATGGGACCAGAGCAACTGGTATGATATCGACCCATCGGTTTATACCGATGACGATGGTCAGGCTTATATGTACTGGGGTAATCCACATACTTTCTGGGCCAAATTAGGTGAGGATATGACATCGCTGACAAGCGAGGTAAACAAGTTGCCCCATATCCCTAACTATCAGGAAGGTCCCTGGTTCTACAAGCGCAATGGTCATTACTATTTAGGTTTCGCATCTACCTGCTGTCCAGAGGCTTTGGGTTATGCCATGAGCGATAGTCCTACGGGACCTTGGGAGTGGAAAGGTTATATCATGAAGCCCACCCAGCGCGACCGTGGCAACCACCCCGGTATCGTTGATTATAAGGGACATTCGTATGTGTTCGGTCAGAACTACGACCTGATGCACCTAGAGACATTTGTACACCACGAGCGTCGCAGTGTGTCGGCTACGGAGATCACCTATAATGCCGATGGTACCATTCAGGAAGTGCCCTATTGGTTGGACCAGCAGCCCATGAAACAGTTGCACTGGCTGAACCCCTACCAGCGTGTAGAGGCCGAGACCATGGCGTGGGGCTATGGCCTAAAGAGCGCCAAGATGGGTATTGAGAATACTGGTGTGGTGGCTGATATGCCAACATCTACAGGAAAGAAGAATATGTATATCTACGACATCAATGATGACGAGTATATCAAACTGCGTGGTGTTGACTTTGGCAAGGGTGCCAAGCAGTTCAATATCACAGCAGCATCTACTGGTAGCGTCACCGTAACCCTACGACTGGACAGCAATAAGGGGCCTGTGGTCGGTACGGTTACTATTGGCAAGACCGGTGGAGTGGAGAAATACCGCTCATTCACGGGTAAGGTCAAGAATGCGATTGGTGTGCATGACCTCTACATCTGCTTCGACAAGGCCAGTGGCGATGTCCGACTGGACTGGTGGCAGTTTAAGTGAGACTTCAACTATTCATCAACAAAACTATAATCTTATGAAGACAAAACCGATTCTAATTCTAATGTTCTTTTTGGCTTGCTGTATGCAAGTCAATGCCGGAACCATCTGTCATGATGACGGTACGGTGACATTCCAGTACAAGAACGACCAAGCCAAGGAGGTTCTGGTAGATGTGCAGTTTGCCGGACGCGTCCCTATGGTACGCGATGAGCAGACCGGCCTGTGGACAGTGACCCTAGGGCCTGCTGCGCCAGACATGTATCCCTATTGTTTCGTTGTCGACGGAGTGAGCATCATGGATCCCCAGTGCGATCTGTACTTCCCCAACGAAGGGTTCAAGAACAGTCTATTGGAGATTCCTAGCCAGGAAGGCCCTTTGGCGCACGACATCAGACAGGTTCCCCATGGATCTGTAATGTATATCCATTACTTCTCCACAAGTCTCGGTGCTACCAATCAAGCCGTGGTTTACCTGCCACCCGGCTACCAAAGAAACCGCGACAAGAAGTATCCCGTCTTCTACCTGATCAGTGGAACCACCGACACCGAGGAGGTATACTATAAAGTAGGACGCGCCAATTACATCCTCGACAACCTGTTGGCCGAAGGAGCGGCAGAGGAGATGATCATCGTCATGCCCTACGGCAACCCCTATAAGCTGTTACCCGCCAAACCCGGTATGGGCGGCATGCCGCAGATGCAGTTTGGACGCGACGTCTTCAGTCTTGACCTGATCAACGACCTGATGCCGTATGTCGAACAGCACTTCCGCACCATCAACGACCGCGACCACCGCGCCATCGGTGGTTTCTCACGTGGTGGTAACCAAGGTCTGTCAAACGGTCTGCATCATCTCGACAAGTTCTCATATCTGTGTAGCTACAGTTCGTTCACCTCGACAGACATTCCTGGAGTATACGATAATGCTGCCGACACAAACAGCAAGCTTCATCTCTTCTGGCTCGGCGTAGGCACCGATGATTTCCTCTTCGGTAATGCCCGTGATTACATGGAGTTTCTTGATAAGAAGGGTATCCGTTCTGTGAAGGAGTTTACAACCGACAAGTTCGGACATACCTGGATGAATGCCAAATATTTCCTCGACAAGACCCTGCGTCTGCTCTTCAAGCCAGATGTCGCTGAGGAAGCCATGAAGAACGGGAAACCTGCGCCAGCAGCTACTGGTCAGGAACAGCAGTTCACCGCAGGTGTGATGGCACGACTATTCCCCAAGCCTATCGTCTCACCCGAATACAAGGACAACAGCATCGCCTTCCGTTTCAAGGCTGCCGACGCTAAACAGGTGTCACTCGTCACAGAACTGTTGAGCGAGCCTCTGCCTATGCAGAAAGACGACGACGGAGTATGGAGCATAGAACTGACGGATCAGATCATGCAGCCCTTCACCTATTATTTCTTGGTCGACGGTATGCAGACAGCCGACCCGAACGATATGTATCTGGCACCATCTAAGGGTTTCAAGCCCAGCATTGCCGACCATCCCGCTTCACCTTATCACTTTGCCGGGATGGGTGCCATCCAGCATGGCATGGTCAGCTACAATCTGGATCTGAACGAGGCATGGTACGTTCCCGGCACGGATATGAGGGAGAGTATGCCGAAACTCATCCAACTGGTTCCTGGCAAAGACGACACCATGGAGAGCTGGTTCAAGATTGGTGGTGCCGATGCTGTTGCCGATAAGCTTATCGCCGACAAGAAGATCAAACCATGCATTCTGACCACCAGTTCGCTGGACTTTATGAAACAAGCCGGCGACAATGCTCCTCAGATACAGACACTCCGGGCCGATGATTACAAGACATGGGCCGAGCGCCGTCAGGCATTAGAATCACTATTACTCAAACAGAAATGAAAAAGATACTATTCTCAACAATGATGCTGTGCCTGACATCCGTAGCCATGGCACAGCCCCAAGGAGGCTTCGGAGGCTTCCAAGTACCACAGGTAAAACTGGAGACATCACAGGAGTGGAAAGACGTGAACTACGCCGGCGACGATCAGGCCTACCATACCTGCGACATCTATCTGCCTAAGAAGGAACAGGCATCTTACCCCGTCGTTATCCATATCTACGGCAGTGCATGGTTCAGCAACAACAGCAAAGGCATGGCCGATCTCGGCACCATCGTCAAGGCACTGTTAGAGGCTGGATATGCTGTGGTATGTCCTAACCATCGCTCCAGCATGGATGCCAAATGGCCGGCACAGATCCATGACATCAAGGCTGTCATCCGTTTTGTACGGGGAGAGGCACAGACATATAAGTTCGACACCTCGTTCATCGCCACCTCCGGTTTCTCTTCCGGCGGCCATCTGTCATCTGTCGCAGCCACCACCAGCGGAACAAAGCAAGAGACCGTCGGTACGGTCGACATCGATCTGGAGGGTCAGATCGGCAATTATACCAGTGAGAGTAGTGCTGTCAACGCCGCCTGCGACTGGTCTGGTCCTATTGACCTGACAGCCATGGACTGCGGCGAGCATATGCAGATGGGCGAGAACAGCCCCGAGGATGTGCTGCTGAATGCCAAACTCGACAAGGAACCAGACAAATACCTGAGTCTGAGTGCCACCACGTATGTCGATAAGAACGATCCTCCCCTCATCATCTTCCATGGCGAAAAAGACAATGTCGTTCCCTGCTGTCAGGGAAAGAAGTTGTTCGAGACTCTGAAGGCCGCTGGTGTGAAAACCGAGGCTACATTCGTTCCTGAGGGCGGTCATGGCATGGGCATGTATGCCGAGGAGAACCTCCAGAAGATGGTCAACTTCCTCAATGCTGTAAGGGCAGCAAAATAACAGTTCAAAGAGATGACACTCGAAAGTGTCATCTCTTTTTTTTCTCTTACATCATCTTTTTCTTCAAAAAACGAAGAAAAACGTTCCATATTTCTGATTTATTTCGTATATTTGCAACAACAATCAGTCTACTAGCCCGTTAGTGCGTTTATGAAAAGAATACTCGGCCTACTTCTCTTAAGTCTCATTTCTGCGCCGTCACTCATGGCACAGAAGGCCTCATCGCCCAATCAGTCGAGAGAGAAATGTCCGATGATCCAGATTGAGATTGAACGTCTTCCTGACCTGAACATCCCCCGTGCAGGACATGAGTTATTCTATGTCAACGGTGAGCTCGTCGTGGCTGGCGGTCATACCAATGGCTTCGTGCCCACCCCCACAGCAGAATACTATCGCAATGGCAAATGGAATCAGTTGCAGATGGTCTACAACCATGATGTCGGTTTCTCCGTTGTATTGAAATCGGGAAAGGTGCTGCTGGCTGGAGGCTGTGATCAGCCTATCGGCATCGGCCAGACTCATCTGGCAGAACTTTACGATCCCGTCACCCACACCTTCGACGGCTTTAGTAGCATGGACCTGAAACGGACGCTTGCCGCTGGTTTGGAGATGGATAATGGACAAGTGGTCATCGCAGGCAACTGGTACCACAAGGACGGTATCGAGGTGTTCAATGGTCAGAAGAAATTCACCTATATCAAAGACGCGACTGTTGAACGCTCCCATCCTTATATCCTCCGCACCTCCAAAAGCGACGTCATCATCTTCGGCATGTCTGGCATTAGAGGTGACACGATTTCCTGCGCCGTGGCCGACCGTCTGGAAGGTGACACCATACACCTTCCACTGTTTGAGTCATGGCGTCTGTTGCCTGTCAGTCACCATCGCCCTGCTGAGAGCTTTATCGGTGACGAGACGAAGAATCTCTATGCCTATCTGATACCGGTTCAGGACAGTACCGGACAAGTGGCCATCGCAAAAGCGGAGAACGGGAACTTCTCACTCTTGCCCACCGTCTGTCCTATACCGATGCGAAGCCAATGGGAGAATATCGAGTATTACACACCTGTCTTTGTCGATCAGAAAGCCGGACGAGGCTATATCATGGGAAGCAGCCGTGATGACCATTCCAACCAAGAAAAAGCCCATCGCTTCTACCTTCTTTGTATCGATTATGCTCATGCCACCGAAAGTAAGCCTGCGCCATTGACACTCTACTACACCGACACGCTGTCTTTCTGTCCAGACAACGTACCAGTCTTTGACCATGAAGGTAACTTACTGATGGCTGGCGGTCTGCTCGACCACAGTAATTTCACCCCCTCTGCTGCCGCCTATCTACTACGCATTGCCCAAAGTCCAACGACGATCAAGGCGGGGAACAACTGGCAGTGGCTTTTGACACTACTCATCTCGACCATCCTGATTGCAGCTTTCCTGATTATCTATCTGATTCTACATAGAAGGAAGCATCATCGGGCATTATTAGAGCAAGAGTTCACGGATGATACTGATGACAAGCCTTATTCCAGAGCCACGCTGATACAGAATATCCGTAAGTTGGTTGAGAGCCAGGAACTCTATCGGAAAAGTGACCTGAAAGTTTCTGACATCGCGACTATGTTAGGCACAAACAGTCGCTATATCTCCGACTGTATCAACTCATGTGAGGGATGTACGTTCTCCAATTTCATCAATCGTTATCGCATCAACTATGTCCAGGAGATCATGCGACATCATCCGGAAAGGAAAATCTCAACGGTGTATATGGAAGCAGGCTTCAGTAATGAGACATCTTTCTTCCGCACCTTTAAAGCCTTGACGGATATGACGCCGAAAGAATGGATGGAAAAAATCGACTGACAATTTCAGAAATTATCAGTCGATTTTCTTTTTTTGTTAGTACCCCCGTTGCTTTTCTTCCTTATATTTGCGTTATAGAATAATCGTTGTGACTCATCGGCGAATCCTATAACAGTACTAACAATAAAATATTAAGCATTATGAAAAAATTGTATTTACCCTGTCTGATGCTGGTAGCATCACTGACATGTTTGTTCTTATCATGTGAAAAGGACGACGATTCTTCTGGCTCCGAGTCGAAGTACGCAGAGAAATTCTTCTCTATCGAAAATGGTACTTTCCATAGTGAGGGCATGCCGGAATCCACAACCGAAGCGACCATCAGTGGTGTAGAGATGAACGACTATGCACTGACTGGCGGCTTTAACTTCATCTCCGTGAACTCCAACCAGGAATACGATCGTTTCTACGTTGGCGTAGATGGTCAGAACGGTTATATGGAGATACCTGCTAACATGACCACAAGGACACGTGACGCCAGTCACTACTACATGATCCCGATTGTCTACGGACAAGGAATGAACAGTAATCTCGTCATGGTCATCAAGGCTCGTACCACCGCCGGAGATATCACACAGGGCTTCCGTAAGACGGTTACCTTCGTGGAGAGTGAAGAAGGAGAGTTGACCATCAACCTGACATTCGACAGGAAGAAGGATCTGGACCTCCATCTGTTGACCCCCAGTGGCAAGCACATCTACTACAATGCACGTGAATGGACGGTAGAGGCCGCCGACGGCTCTACCATCACCTACGGTCTGGACCACGACTCAAATGCAGACTGCCGTATCGATGGTTTGAACAATGAGAATATCGTTATCCCCGAGGAAGCTATCGAGCCTGGTGTATATCAGGTATACATTGAGATGTATAAGAACTGCGACAAGAGCATCGGTACCGATCTCAACTGGCAGCTGACAGTCCGCTACAAGGGCAATAGGGTCAAGAACCTCATAACGATGCCTGGTCCTGGCGACAACTCGATGGCTTTCACCGACGGTGCCACCACGCTTGAGAGTACTGGTGTCTCGCCCAACAACCCCGTCTGGGGTCGCTATCCCTATAATCATGCTGGCAGAACCCAGAAATATGTCATGGACTTCAAGATCAAGGAGTCTACGAGATCCAACGCAGCTCCAAAGATCAAGTGCATTTATAAGCCCACAGCAACGGATATGGCCAAACAGATGGACAGGGAAGAAGGTATAGAATAACTGTCTCTCATCATTTTTGTTGTTAATCTATAACGACAGAGACCGACTTATTTTCGGTCTCTGTCATTTTATTCACCAAATCGCTCATTATCAGCTATCTATCTGGAAATGATACATTTTCCAAACTATGTGATACAATGAAAGGGGAAGCGTTTTAAGGTTTTTCGTATTTTTGCAACAGGAAATCCAATAATTAAGGACCTAAAACCAAATAACATTTTATGAAAAAATCTTTGCTTCTTTTGCCATTGTTGGCATTGTTGGGCTGTACGATGCCCGAAGTCGAGACACCCGTCCTTACCGTTGATGGTGGCAGGATACAGGGTGTGCTAGCCGAGAATCCTGGCGTGTATGTCTATCGCGGTATCCCCTATGCCGCTCCCCCTATCGGCGACCTGCGCTGGAAAGAGCCACAGCCAGTGGAAGCGTGGGACAGCATCCGAATTTGCGATGAATTCGGTCATCCCGGTTATCAGTCCGTCCACTATCCTGGTTACTACACCTCTGAATGGGGTTATGGCGATGAAGCACCTTACAGTGAGGACTGCCTCTATCTGAATGTATGGACGAAGGCACCCGGTCAGGTCGAGAAGAAACTGCCGGTAGCTCTTTGGATTCACGGTGGTGGTTACCGCGAGGGCTGGGGCTCGGAGCCTGAGTTCGACGGTCAGGAGTGGGCCTCAAAGGATGTAGTGCTCGTCACGATCAACTACCGTCTCGGCATTTTCGGTTTTATGCCCTATCCAGAGCTGTCGGCAGAGAGTCCCCATCAGGTCTCTGGCAACTATGGCATCCTCGATCAGATCCAGTCGTTGAAATGGATTAAGCAGAATATTGCGCAGTTTGGTGGCGATCCCGATAATGTCACGATCTTCGGACAGAGTGCAGGTGCCGGTAGTGTGAAGACACTCTGTGAGTCTCCCCTGGCCCGTGGTCTCTTCAACAAGGCAGTCATCATGAGTGGCGGTGGTATCAACGTGCCAGCGAAAGAGGGTGAGGAAGCCATGCCGGCTACCCCGATGGTGAAGTTCTTCACCTACAACCCGACGCTCAAAGAGGCCGAGGCCGAGACCAAGAAAGTGATGGACTGGGCCGGACTCACCGACCTGACCAAGCTGCGCGCCGCTTCAACAGAATTGCTCTACACAGTCGGAACACTTTATAATATGGTCAACAAAAGTGACGTCATGATCATGGAGCGTCCCATCATCGACGGCTACGTATCACTGAAGAACTTCGACGAGGCAACCCGTGGCGGAACAATTGCCGATGTACCCTATATGATTGGATACACCCTCAACGACATGGGGGCGATGGCACCCGGCATCGCTGAGTTCTGTAAGGTACGTGAGAGTCAGGGTGGTAAGGCATGGGCCTATGAGTTTGCCCGTCCGTTACCCGACGACGGCCATCATCCCGAGATTACCAGTCGTCTGAAAGGTGCTTTCCACTCCAGCGACCTGTGGTATGTCTTCAAGTCGCTGCAGCACTGCTGGCGCCCTTGGACACAAGGCGACTGGGATCTGTCTGAGAAGATGCTGACTGCTTGGACAAACTTCGTGAAATACGCCAACCCGAATGGTGCCGAAGGTAGCGAGGGACTCTCATGGACGCCCTGTACGGCTGAGAACCCGCAGTTCATGCTCTTCAAGCTCGATGCTCAGGATGCAGAGGCATCAGAGATGGGTGCCCCCATCCGTCCCGAATAACGACAGATACCCTATATGGTATATAAAGACGGCGGCGTCATCACGCTGCCGTCTTTAAGTTATTTAATAAACCGGCACAGATACTAAAGACCACACCCACAAAAATCAGTGCGAGTAAGACCGCGACGAAGGTCAGCGCAAAATAAGCAAGCACCCTACGTTTCGTGAATCCCGAGAACTGCTTGAGAGCCACAAAGACCATCCAGTATGCGATAATACTGACTGGCCATATCAATTTCCCGATGATGGCATATAGGGTATACACATTTGACACATACACCAATGCCACAAAGAACTCGGAATAGCGCAAATCCTGTACGGCCGGACTCCGTCGGAAGAAGAGGAAATAAAGCGGTACAGAGACTAACAGAAGCGTAAATAGCGAGAAGATGGCCGGATTCTTCTTTCTTAATCCATTCATAAACTTCATGAAACTCAGTCCGTCGTTGACATACTGGTTGTCCACCTTCTTCCCATTCTTGTAGACCCCGCTGTCATGACTTTCCTTTTCAGCGATTTTCTTCTGAAGCAATGAAGCGATAGAATCAGCTTTCGCATCCGATAGACCTTTCTTCTCTTTGACGGTCTCAACCAGATTCTGCTTGGCATCCGCCTCTTTCTCCTCCACACCAAAGTCGAAGCCATGCTCGATGAGTAATGAGAGGGCTGTCAGCAGGAAAAACATCTTGAATGGCGGGAAATAGGCCGACTGCATTCCTCCGAGGTAGTCATGGATCATATATCCCGGACGGAACATCAGGTCACGTATACTCCGGAACATACCCCGGTTGCCGATGCCCCATACATCCAAGAAAAGCAGCACAGCCTTCTTAAACGAGAAACGACCGACGACGGCCGACTGTCCACAACGAGGACAGTAATTTCCCTGATAGAGAGTTCCACAGGAGGCACAAGCATGTTGATTCTCAGAGAGCGGTTTCACCTCATGAGGTCTGCGTTGCCACAAACGGAAAGCCCTATACCACGTATTCCACTGTCTCTTATCCAGGATATTCTCTAATCGATTCATGATCTTAATGGTTTGTCACTGCAAAGATAGTCTCTTTTCTTCATACCTGCAACATTTTTCCATAGATATGCAACAAAAAGCCATGGTCATCTCACGACTTTTATGTAATTTTGCCGCATCATCACTTAAGAACTATGCGGCGATTGGTCTTTCTACATATTTTCATCTCTCTGTTTGTCTTTGCCTATGGACAAGCCGGCTATTTCTTTCCGTCATCCCGGTTTTCGAGTGGAAAGATTAACGATATATGCCAAGACCAATACGGTTATATATGGATTGCAACCGAGAACGGTCTGAACAAATTCGACGGTTATCGTTTTACAACCTATCTGCACCAGCCCGACAACGAGGGGAGCCTGAGCAGCAACATCGTGGTGAAGGTCTATTGTGATCGTCTGGGACAACTTTGGGTAGGCACGCGGACGGGCATCTCGCGCTATGATTATGCCTCTGACAGATTTATCCATTATCCTTTCGATGACCAAGAGAAACCGCGCGTCATCTCTATCATGGAACGTAGGAATGGAGAATTCCTTGTCGGCACATCAGGACGCGGTCTCTACACATTAGCCGATAACAGATTACGCAAGATTTCCGATGGCTACACGACACCTTCTGGAAACTGGTACTATAATCAGATGAAGGAAGATCGTCAGGGACGGTTTTGGAAATGTGGCTATGGCGAAGAAGTGACGATGAAAGACAACCAAGGCATTCATCAGATGATGGTTAATCAAGGTATCGTCGTCTGTTTCGCAGAAAAGGGCGACGAGATGTTGATTATCTGTATGCATGGCATCCACAGCTATCGCAATGGTCAACTTACAGTGGCTGACATCGACCTATCGGCACTTGGTAGTAAGAACACCGTCATGTGCAGTGCCTTTCAGGATCATGAGGGGAACATATATATAGGAACGCGCGGGGATGGTCTATTCCTGTTATCGAAAGACAGTCGTCGACTCGTACGGGTTGAGTGCCGGATGCGCGAGATGAATCTCAACACAGCCAAGATCTGGACCATCAAAGAAGACCACAACGGCAATATCTGGTTAGGATGTGAGTCGAAAGGGTTGGTCATGCTGCCACATGTGCAGCCTCAATTCGCATCATGGGACTTCATGGCTCAGGGATATCATATCAGTTCTACCATCACCTCCATCTGCAAGGGCGATCAAGACATCACCTGGTGCACGGTACAGGGTAATGGTGTGTTCGGCTTCGACAGCCAGGGACATGTCGTGGCCCACCCTCAATCACCGCCATCTACAGAGATCATCTACCGCGACCGCAGGGGACGATACTGGATTGGTACTGCAGAGGCTCTCTATTCTTATGATCCGCATTCTGGACACTCACAACGACAAGCCACATTCATCTGCGACAAGATTAACGAGATGACCGACGATGCCCAAGGCAACCTCTATATATCCACTTACTCACACGGTTTCTGCGTCTATAATACCACGACCCATTCCGTGCGACATTTTCTGGCTACCGAACAAGACCCGCAGAAAGGTGGGCTTTGGAATAATTGGGTGATGGCCATGATGCCCGACCACAAAGGCTATATCTGGATGGCCACATCGTCGGGCGTATGTTGTTATGACCCGAAGAACGACAGCTTCCGTCCCTATGGATGGCTTGGTATTCTGGATGGTATGATGTGCTATTCTTTCTGCGAAACCCAGGAAGGTGATATCCTTATCGGCACTGATCAGGGTCTCTTCCGTTACACACCTGGCAGACAGATGGCAGAACGATTCTCTAAGGACGGAGGACTGTCAGACAAGGCTGTCGGATATATTGCCCAAGCCCACAACGGGGATATATGGTGCTCCACACCCATGGGTATCTGGCAGTATGATGTGAGAAAACAGAAGTTCATCGGACATGTCAACGGCAATGGTCTGACATCACAGGAATATACCAACTGTGTAGGCATGCAAACCAACAGCGGAACCATCTTCCTTGCTAACAACGATGGTCTGACTATATTCCGACCTGAAGAGGTGACCGGCACCCACAAGAAGATGCCACCCCTCAGACTGACAGGATTCCTGATAGCAGGCAATGCAGTCAACACACTGACGAGATCAAACGGCACACCAGTAACCCAAGAACCGACGATAGAGACCGACCATTACACGGTATCATATCTTGACAACAGTGTCTCATTAGAATTCTCGCTACTCGACTTTAACAACCCTAGCAACATTCTTTTTGAGTACCGCATCAACCATGGGAAATGGTTTCAGAACCCAGAAGGACAGAACAACATCCAACTCAGTCATCTGCAACCCGGCAGATATGAGATAGAGGTACGCGCCCTGTCGGCTGGCATCTATTCTGAAGTGAAGACCATCACGGTCGAGGTCACGCCTCCATGGTATCGCTCGACACTGGCCTATCTGATTTACGCCATTGTCATACTCGCACTCCTTGGACTACTCGGATGGTTGTTCAGACGACGTGCCACCCAACAGCTTAATGAGGAGAAGATGAAATTCCTGATGAATGCCACTCATGACATTCGTTCCCCGTTGACGCTCATCATGGGCCCACTGGCAAAGTTGAAGAATCTTGTGACAGACGAGAACGGTAAAGCATATATCGAGACCATCGATCGTAATGCCCAGAGACTCATGTTGCTTGTCAACCAGATTCTCGACGAACGACGTATCGACAAGAACCAGATGCAACTGCACTGTCGCGAGACCAATCTCGTTGACTTCATGAGTAGCATCTGTAAACTCTACCAGTATAATGCGAGTCAACGCAATATTACGTTCACGTTTGAACACGACAAGGATCACCTATTGGCATGGGTCGATCGTATCAACTTCGATAAGGTTATCTCTAACCTACTCTCCAATGCCTTCAAATACACATTCGATGGCGGCGAGGTGAAAGTCACTCTGTGTGAGTTAGAGAAAGATATAGAGATTCAGGTTATAGACAATGGCGTGGGACTCAAAGAAGAAGACTTGAGTCGTCTGTTCGACCGCTTTTACCAAGGCCGGAACTCTGCCGACCTCGGTATGCAGGGCACAGGTATCGGACTGAACCTGAGTCGTGCCATCACCCAGATGCACGGAGGACAGATCAAGGCACGCAACCGGAACGACGGTCAGCGTGGAGCCTGCTTTATCGTAACGATACCTAAAGGGCACACACACCTGAAGCCCGAACAGATTGTCACCGACAGTCCTGCTCGTGAGATACTCTCAGCAGGCACTAACGGCAAGCAGCCGTTCCGTCAGTTCCGCATCCTCGTGGTCGACGACGACCCTGAGATCGCCGACTATATCATCGGTGAACTGGGAAACCGCTATAAGTTCGACCATGCGTCCAATGGTAAGGAAGCACTGAAGATGCTGCTATCCGACACCCGTCAGCAACGAAAAGAGAACACACAAGGATACGATCTCGTCATCAGCGATGTGATGATGCCCGAGATGGATGGCATCACGCTCCTACGTCGCATCAAAGACAATCCCAACATCTCACAGCTACCTGTCATCATGCTCACCTCCAAGGCTGAGATAGAGCACAAACTGGAAGGACTGAAGTCGGGTGCCGACGCTTATATTGCAAAACCGTTCAGTATGGAGGAACTTCACATCCAGATCGACAACCTCATCGATAATGTCCGTCGCCTCCGAGGGAAGTTCAGTGGCGCCATGCAACAGGAAGAGCGCATGGAAAATATCGAGGTGAAGGGAAACGACGATGCACTGATGGAACGCATCATGCGATCGGTCAACGCCCATCTCTCCGATCCCGACTTCAATGTTGACACCCTGGCAGAAGATGTGGGCATTAGTCGCGCCCAACTCCACCGGAAGATGAAAGATATCACGGGCATCTCGTCGGGCAAGTTCCTCCGTAACATACGTATGGAACAGGCAGCCCGACTGCTGCGAGAAGGGAAGGTCAACGTGGCACAGGTGGCCGATCATGTCGGTTATGCCGACCAGGCCCATTTCTCCATTGCTTTCAAGAACCACTTCGGCATGCCTCCTTCCGAATACGTCGAAGCGCACAAAGAGTAATCCTGTCATATAGAAAAATGTAACGGCATCTTGTGTTTTTTGTAACAAGATGCCGTTACATGTATTTTGAACGGTTTTTCGCATATCCATGAAACGTTTTCCCAACCGTCTACATCTATATTTTCATATCTTTGCAGCCGAAATCATTACCTAAAATTCATCACTATTTCACTAATTAAAACAAACAATGAGAAAAAGAGTATTTCTACTACTACCAATGCTTCTGCTATGTGTAGTTGGGGCGTATGCACAAAACGTGCTGCGCGGCATTGTGATCTCAGCGACCGACCAGGAACCGATCATCGGAGCATCTGTCGTTGAGAAAGGATCAACCAACGGAACCGTCACCGACCTGGATGGCAGATTCCAACTCTCTGTCCATGAGAATGCCAAGATTGTGATTTCGTATATTGGCTTCGTAACAAAGGAAATCACCCCGATTGGGAATGCAGAGATGAAGGTCGTATTGACCGAAGACAACAACATGCTCGACGATGTTGTGGTGGTCGGCTACGGCACAATGAGGAAAAGCGACCTCACGGGTGCCGTCACCAGAGCCAACATCCAAGCCTTCGAGAAGTCAACCAACACCAACCTCCTGCAGTCACTGCAAGGCTCGGTGCCAGGTCTTAACGTGGGACAGGCCAGTTCGGCAGGCGCCGATCCCACCATCTCCGTACGTGGCGCTAACACCATCTCTGGAAGCAAGAGCGTGCTGATTATCCTCGACGGAATTATCTACACAGGCGGTCTGTCGACCATCAACCCCGCCGATATCGAAAGCGTGGACGTGCTGAAAGATGCTTCTGCAACAGCCGTCTATGGTGCACAGGCGGCCAACGGTGTACTGCTCATCACCACCAAGAAAGGGGCGAAAGGTAAGACCAAGGTTTCGTTCTCGAGCAGCTACAGCATGCAAACCCCGACGAACAAGATGCATACCATGAACCGGGAACAGATGCTTAACTTCGACAACGAGAGTCTCTGGCAGTATTCCAAGACCGAGGCATCAGGCTACACCCAGCAAGATCCTAACTTCAAGCTGTCCGAACGCATGCCCGACGCGTGGATGACCGACGACAGCGGGAACATCGTTCCAGGCGACTACGACTGGTGGAATGATTTCACCCGTACGGGTTCTATCTTGGAGAACAAACTGAACATCTCGGGCGGCAGCGACGCCATGTCGTACCTGATCTCGGTAGGGAATACCAGTCAGAAGAACTACCTGCTCAACGACGACTACAAACGTAACTCGATCCGTGTCAACCTGGACATCCAACCCGTGAAATGGCTGAAGGCAGGCGTGCAGGCCTTTGGTTCGTTTGAGAACCGTGACGGTCAGGAGACCTACCTGCCCTTCCTGATTGAGTGCAGTCCCCTCACACAACCTTATGATGAGAACGGGAATATGAACCACTACCCGGCCCACGACGCTCGTGAGAACCCATTCCACGGCTCACTGGTCGACGACTACGACCGTACCAACTCGTTCTTCGCCAACCTCTACGGTGAGGTGCAGCTTCCGTTGAGGGGTCTCACCTACCGTATCAACTTCGGTAACAACTACCGTATTGTTGAGCACAACTATGCCAGCGAATATGCCGAGAACAGTAACGGTCAGGCTTATAAGCACCATACCACCTATTATGACTATACGCTGGATAATATCCTGAACTACAACAACGACTTTGGCAAGCACACAGTTGGGGCAACACTCGTGTACGGAACCTCACGTCGTAAGAACAGTTATACGGCAGCTGATGCGAAACTCTTCCCACGCATGGCCTTGGGCTATAACTCACTGGAGTTGGCCTCAACACAGACCACCAATTCCGATGCATGGCTGGAGACACTGCTCTATCAGATGGCACGTGTGAACTACTCGTACGACGGTCGCTATCTGCTCACCGCCACCGTGCGCCGTGACGGTTACTCCGGCTTCTCAGCCAACAACAAGTCGGCTGTGTTCCCATCTGTAGCTCTCGGTTGGGTACTGACCAACGAAGAGTGGTTTAAGGTACCTGTCGTCGACTATCTGAAGCTACGCGCCGGCTATGGTGTAAGCGGAAATCAGACTGAGCGTTACTCATCATTGGCTAAGGTCAAGTCATCCATCGGTTATGTCTTCGGTGACGGTGTCTCAGGCTCGATGCGACAGGAATTGTCATCCATGGAGAACGCCAACCTGAAATGGGAGAAGACAGCAGGCTTCAACTTCGGCCTCGACTTCGCCGTGCTGAACAACCGCATCTCTGGTAACATTGAATACTATATCACCAAGACCAACGATCTGCTCTATGCCGTCTCCATCCCCTCTATCACAGGATTCACATCTATCATGTCTAACGTGGGAGAGATCAAGAATCATGGTTTCGAGTTGACCATCAACTCACGTAACATCATCACCAAGGATTTTGAGTGGACCTCGATGTTCAACCTGTCGACCAACAGTAACAAGATCACCAAGCTGGCAGGTCTTGACACAGACGGCGACGGCAAAGAGGATGACCTCACCTCTTCCTCACTGTTCATCGGTCAGCCGCTCTCTGCCATCTACGATTATACCGTAGACGGTATCTACCAGATCGGTGATAACATTCCCGATGGCTACCACCCCGGTAACTACCGCATCGTCGATGTCAACAAGGATGGTAAGATCGACGAGAACGACCGTAGCATCATCGGTAAGACCGACCCCTCCGTCCGCATGGGCCTGCTCAACAGCTTCAGATATAAAGGATTCACCCTAAGCTTCTTCCTCAATGCCGTCCTGGGCGGCAGCAAGAGCTACCTCGGTAAGAACTCTTATGCAGAACTGGTGAACGACAACACCCTGCGTCATAATCGTCTCACGGAACAAGTTGAGAAGTTCTGGACCCCCAGCAACCCCAACGGGATCTATGCCCTTTACAACGCAAATCCAGCCATCAACCCCTTCCGTTACGAGAACCGTTCGTTCTTGCGCTTGCAGGACATTACCCTCTCATACGACCTGCCACGCCAGTGGATGCAGAAGATCCATATTGAAGGCGTCAACGTTTATATGAGCTGTAAGAACCTGTTGACTCTCACTGGATGGAACGGTTGGGATCCAGAGCCCGACGTGACATATAAGGACATTAATAATCAGGACCGTATGACCGGTAGCCGCTATGAGGACCGTCCAGTCATGAAGAGCCTGACATTAGGTATCAACATCAATCTTTAACACACAATGAAAAAGATATTTCTATTCCCCATCCTGGCAGCCCTGCTGCTCACCGGATGTAACGAGGATAAGTTCCTAGAGGAGAAAGCACTTGACTTCAACTCGGCATCTAACTCATACAACTCACAAGCCGATTTCGATGCCGCAGTCACCGAGCTCTATTACCTGACCCGGGAAGAGTTCTATACCACTTACGATCGCACCACCGATCTCTCGAAGTTCGCAGACATGTGGATCACAGCCGACCCACTCCAGTCAAATGTCGTGGCCGATCTCTCACCGTCTGGTGCCATCGCGAAGTTCTTCTGGGACAAGAACTACCAATTGATTGCCCAGGCCAATACCATCATCAGTCGTCTGGAGAATGCAACCCAGCTGACCGACGATCAGAAGAAGGTCTTCGAGGCCAAGGGACGTTTCTTCCGTGCATTAGGCTATCGTACGCTCGCCTACCTCTATGGCGACGTTCCCTTGCAACTCGAAGAGGTGACATCGCCTAAGACCGACTACACACGTGAGTCGAAGAACGTGGTTCTGGCTCAGGTCATAGAAGACCTGGAGTATGCGGTTGCCAACCTGCCTGAGATCAGTGCCGTACGTGACGGTGAGATCAGTCGTCCGGCCGCCAACATGTTGCTGGCAGAGGTCGCTCTGGCCACAGGTGCCAACGAGAAGGCTATCAGTGCCGCGTCATCCGTCATCAACGACCCTAACCTCAAGCTCATGACACAACGTTTCGGTTCGCAGGCCAACGAAGAAGGTGACGTGTTCTATGACCTGTTCCGTCCGAACAACCAGAATCGTGCCGCTGGTAATACGGAAGGCATCTGGGTCATCCAGTTTGAGACGAATGCAGAGGGCGGTGGTAACAACACCAGCCATTTCTTCTGGGATGCCGGCAGTTTTTGGGGTGAGCGTTTTTTTGCCCCACAGGTCGATAAGTTCAAAGTCATCACCCCAAGCGGTGTGAACCTCCAGCTCTTCAACTGGCCTATCGGCGACATGACCGGTGGCCGTGGCATCGGCACGCATTACGCAGTAGAACACCTTTACAACGGCATCTGGGCCGACGACTTCGACGACATGCGCAACTCCGAATACAACTGGCCCCGTCGCTTTAAGATCCACCGTCCGGAGGTGCTTAACGACTATCCGGAGCTGGCAGCCGCCATGCCCGACGGCTACTTCGACCTTGAGCACACCGTACTGCCAGCCGGCTACTCTTTGGAGACAGGCTTCGGCGGAGGCGTGAACGCCACCACTCAACTCCCGAACCGTTTCATGTGCGGCTACTCCACGAAGATGACCACACCGTTCCATCACCCCGATGCACAGTATGGCGACAAGTCGACCTACACCCTCGCCGGTACAGGTGGAAAGACCTTTACCGACCAGTATTTCTTCCGTTTGGCCGAAGCATATCTGCTGCGTGCCGAGGCATATGTCAACACAGGTAAGAATAGTGAGGCCGCTGCCGACATCAACGTTCTGCGTGACCGTGCTCAGGCCAAGAAATGCACAGCCGACCAGATGAGCATCGACTTCATCCTCGACGAACGGCTTCGTGAACTTGTCTGTGAGGAGAAGCGCCGTCTCACCCTGGCACGTGTCGGTAAGCTCAGCGAGCGCATCAAGAAGTATAATCCATACTTCAGTGCAGCCCATAGTGCCGACGGAAAGGACTACGATGCCCACTTCGACTTGTTCCCCATCCCCCTGTCGGCCATCCAGGCCAACAAAGACGGTGAACTTGTACAGAACCCCGGCTATTAGTAATAATAAATTAGTTAGTTAGCAAAAAGTTAGCAATTCAGTGGTGGGGATGGTGCGTAGTGATTACGTGCCATCCCATTTTACAGGAATCATCAAATTTTTTTTTGTATCTTTGCATCAAAAAGATCATATAATGAGAACAAGATTAGCGATCATCCTCTGTATGTTATGCGTCACCGTTCACGTCATGGCGCAAGAGAAAGACTTCTGGATAGCCCGTCATGGCACGGCGGCACGTATCATCGTCGACGACCATGACTGGATGAGTGTCACCCGTGCAGCACACGACCTGAGCGACGACATACGGAAGGTGACAGGAACATCAGCAGAGGTAACGACAGACCATCATGCTGGCGCAGGTGCCATCGTGATCGGTACCATCGGCAAGAGCCGACTGATCGACGGACTGGTCAGGAGTCATAAGCTCGATGTCAGTGCAGTCAGCGGGCAGTGGGAATCGTTTGTTATCGAGGTGACCGACGGCAGTCTCGTCATCGCTGGCAGCGATAAACGCGGCACGATCTACGGCATCTATGAGCTATCACGCCGCATCGGTGTCTCACCATGGTATTGGTGGGCCGACGTGCCCGTTGCCCATCAGGACAATCTCTGCTATCAGGACGGTCGCTTCGTACAGCCTTCTCCGAAGGTCAGATATCGTGGTATCTTCATCAACGACGAGGACTGGGGACTGAAGCCATGGGCGTCGACCAACTATGAGAAAGACCTTGGCGATATCGGTCCTAAGACCTACGCCCGTGTCTGTGAGCTCCTGCTTCGACTGAAGGCGAATATGCTTGCCCCGGCCATGCACTCATGTACGGGTGCCTTCTACTCCCATCCCGAGAGCAAGGTTGTGGCCGACTCCTTTGGCATCATCATCACCACGTCGCACTGTGAGCCGTTATTGCTGAACAACGCCGCCGAGAGCGAGTGGAATGAGACACGCGATGGCGACTGGAACTACAAGACCAACCGCGAGACCATCTGGAAGAAATGGGACGATCGTCTCTCTGAGGCCTCACAGTACGAGAATATCTATACCGTAGCCATGCGCGGTGTCCACGATGCCGGTCTGCGCGGTAACCTACCCATGAAAGAGCGTGTGCTGCTGATCGACACGGTCATCAACGACCAGCGACAACTACTCGAGACACATATCCGGAAAAGAGCAGAAGACATCCCCCAGATCTTCGTACCTTACAAGGAGACGATGGACATCTACGAGAACGGCCTGCAGGTGCCCGACGACATCACCCTCGTATGGGTCGACGACAACTACGGATACATGAAACGTGTCTCAAGTCCTGAGGAACAGAAACGGAGCGGACGGGCAGGCATCTACTACCACCTGTCCTACCTAGGCGCTCCCCACGACTACCTATGGCTGAACACCACACCTCCCGTACTGATGTACGAGGAGCTGAAGAAGGCATACGACCATGGTGCCGACCGTTACTGGCTGCTCAACGTGGGTGATATCAAACCCATGGAGACCGGCATCCAGACCTTCATGGAGATGGCATGGGATATCGATGCTTTCGACTTCGACAACGTGAACCGCCATCAGTCGCAGACCCTTGCCAGTCTGTTCGGCACAGAACTCGAACAACGGTTCCAGTCGGTGCTCGACACCTACTACCGTCTGGCCTGGAGTCGCAAGCCCGAGTTCATGGGATGGGAACGGGAGTGGGACACCCCAGCATATACAGGACTGAGACCGACCGATTTTTCCTTCACCCACTACGACGAGGCCCAGCAACGGCTGGCCGACTACCAGCGCATCAGCGACGAGGTCGAACAGATCGGACGACAGGTAAGAGTCAAGAACCGACAGCTGACGCCCTCCTTCTTCGAACTGATACAGTTCCCCGTTCAAGGTGCCTATCAGATGAACCGTAAGTTCCTCATGGCTCAACTCAACAAAGAGCTTCTTGAGAAAGGGCTGACCGCTCAGGCCAACTGGGCTGCCCGTCAGATGGAGCTCGCCTGCGACAGTATCAACGCCCTCAACCAACACTATAACAAACTACTAGACCATAAATGGAACGGCATGATGGATGTGCCGCCCGGCTTCTGCGCCCTTTATCAGGAAAGACCAGAGGTCATCTACACCGAAGGAGCCGGTGAACACGCTGTTGATCTGACGCCATGCTCCACTGCCGAGAGTGGCTATCACGTGGTCGCCCTCGACAGGTTCTCTGCCAAGTCAGACGATGCCCAACTGATCCGTGGCCTCGGCTACGACTGGCAGGTGATGCAACTCGGCAAGGTATCCTACCAACTACCTGCCATCGCTGCCGACTCCGTCGACGTGCTCTTCTACGCCGTTCCCTTCTGGCCGCTCCACGCCGGCAAGAGCAACCGCATAACCGTGAGCATGGATGGCGGCACACCCAGGACCTTCGAGAACAAGTTCATAGAATATTCCCGTGCATGGAAAGACCAAGTGCTGCGCAATGGCGTCGCCTGTCGTATGCGCTTTGCCATCGACAAGTCGGCCGCCACCCACACCATCACCTTCCACGCTCCCGACACCGGTCAGATGCTGCAGAAGGTCATCATCGACTGGGGCGGCCTACAACCCAGCTACCTCGGTCCCTCCCCACAGCATCAGTAAGTAAAAGAAGTATTTATTCGTCTCTTCGCCGTCTGCGATGGCGAAGAGACTTACACTCGGGGAAAAAAAGAAACGAGTTTCTTTGTTTTTCCCTCGCTTATTCGTACCTTTGCAGTCTAATCCTAAAACGAGAGAAAGAATATGAAGAGAATGCTGACCATGATCCTGATGATCTGTGCCACGTTGAACATGACGGCACAGAGTACTTGTAATGAAAAGATCCAGAACCCGATGCTGTGGGCCGACGTGCCCGACCCCGACGTGATCCGTGTGGGCGACACCTTCTACCTTGTGTCCACCACCATGCACCTGATGCCAGGAGCGCCGGTAATGGCCTCGAAGGATCTGAAGAACTGGGAGACCGTCGGTTATATCTTCGACCGTCTGACCGACTCGCCGAAATACGACCTGCAGGAAGGAACGGCCTACGGGCGCGGTCAGTGGGCCACCTCCCTGAAATACCACAAGGGTAAGTTCTATGCGCTGTTGGCACCCAACGAGGAGGGCGCCATGGGCGACACCTATATCTTCTCGGCCGAGAAGGCCGAAGGTCCGTGGACCATCGTATCAAGGATGCGCCATTTCCACGACTGCTCGTTGTTCTTCGACGACGACGACCGTGTGTATGTGGTCTATGGCACTGGCGAGATGATGGAACTGAAACCAGACCTCTCGGATGTCATCGAGGGTACTCACCAGCAGATCTTCGAGCGCGAGGCCGACGAGACAGGACTGCTGGAGGGCTCACGTATGATCAAGCACAACGGCAGATACTACCTGCTGATGATCTCGCAGGCCTATGCCCCCGGACGTCACCGTCGGGAGGTGTGCTACCGTGCCGACGATATCCACGGCCCGTATGAGAAGAACGTGATCCTGGAGTCCGACTTCGGCGGATTCCCCTACGTGGGACAAGGCACCATCGTCGACACACAGGACGGCGACTGGTATGGCATCATCTTCCAGGACCGTGGCGGCGTGGGACGTGTGCTCACGCTCTCCCCCTGTCGTTGGATCGACGGATGGCCGCAGATCGGCGACGAGAACGGGAAGGTGCCCGAGACGATGCGCCCGCTGAAGAGCGGACAGCCCGAGACAGCCATCGTGAAGAGCGACGAGTTCGGTGATGCGAAGCTCGGTCTCCACTGGCAGTGGAACCACAACCCCATCGACAAGGCCTGGTCGCTTACTGAGCGTCCCGGCTTCCTGCGCCTGAAGACAAACCGTGTCGTGCCCAACCTCTATCTGGCGCCCAACACCCTGACCCAGCGTATGGAAGGTCCGACATGCAGTGGTGCTGTGCTGCTCGACCTCTCGCACCTGAAGGATGGCGACTGCGCCGGTCTGGCCGCCTTCAACAGCGACTCCGGCATACTGACGGTAAAGCGCCAGGGTAAGAAGCTGACGCTGGAGATGAGCGAGCAGACCGTCAGCCTCACCGACCGCGAGAAGGCCGTAGAGAACCACACGGAGAAGATCATCGCACAGGTGCCACTGAAGCAGACAAAGATCTGGCTGCGCATCGACGGCGACTTCCGTGCCGGTGATTCGAAGACGAGCGGCGGGTTCGGTCCCGGCCGCGACCTCGCCACCTTCTACTACAGTCTTGACGGCGAGCAGTGGACGAAGATCGGCAACGACTATAAGATGACGTTCGACTGGCGCCGGTTCTTCATGGGCTCTAAGTTCGCCATCTTCTGCTATGCCACGAAGAAAGCCGGCGGCTATGTCGACGTCGACAACTTCGTATATTCGAAACAATAACCACCAACAATTAAAGCCAACAACATGAGAAAGTATTTATTCATCCTGGTCTTCGGACTACTGGGCATGACTGCTGCACAGAGTCAGCCGTTACTTAAGACACACGTAGAGACCGGCGACGTGGAAGGTGTTGCCGACGGTACCACCCTGGCGGTTTACAAGGCCATTCCCTATGCCGCCCCTCCTGTGGGCAACCTCCGTTGGAAGGCACCACAGCCCGCCAAGCCTTGGCAGGGAGTGAGGGTATGCGACACGTTCGGCCCCTGGCCGCCCCAGCCCGTTCGTCAAGGTCTGACCCCCGACATGATGAGTGAAGACTGTCTCTACCTCGGTATCGCCACCCCTGCCACCTCGGCCGACGACCGTCTGCCAGTGATGGTGTGGATCCATGGCGGCGGCTTCCAGACCGAGCACTATGGCGGCGACCTGTGGAAATACCTCGCCCTGCGCGGTGTGGTCATCGTCAGCGTAGAGTATCGCACCGGTGCCCTCGGCTTCATGGCCCATCCCGAGCTGACCAAGGAGAACGGCGAAGGCCACTCCGGCAACTACGGTCTGCTCGATCAGATCTTCGCCCTGCAGTGGGTGCAGCGTAACATCGCCAACTTCGGCGGCGATCCTTCCAATGTCACCATCTTCGGAGAGTCGGCCGGCGCCATCAGCTGTAGCATTCTCTGCGCCTCACCGTTGGCTAAGGGCCTCTTCCATCGCTGCATCAGTCAGAGCGGTGGCTCGTTCGCCCCTTGGAGCGACCAGCCGCGCTCACTGGGTCTGGATGCCTCACAGAAAGGTGCCGAGACCCAAGGTCTCGCCTTCCAGAAGCATCTGAAGAAGAAGTCGTTGAAGGAGCTACGTAAGATGGACAGTCAGGCACTCTGTGGCAAGGATGTCGGCTTCGGCGGCTTCTGGCCCTGTGTCGACGGCTATGTGATCTGCGACGACCAGTACCGCCTCTACGAGCGTGGCGAGTATAACGACGTGCCCGTCATCGTGATGACCAACAGCGACGAGGGCGCCCTGTTCTCCCACTCCATCAAGCCCGAGGACTACGAGAAGCAGATCCGTGGCATCTTCGGCTCTTATGCCGACGAGGCCCTAAAGACCTATCCGGGCAGCACGGTCGACGAGGCGTTCCATGGCTTCGGCGACGCCTTCCGCGACATGGGCTTTGCCTGGCCTTCCTACGCATGGGTCAGTCTGCAGGCCAAGACCGGCAAGAGTCCGGCCTATGCCGCCTTCCTGGCCCAGCCCTCCACACGCAGTTTCTCGCCAGACCCACGCCGTCGTGGTGTGGCTCACGCCGATGATATCCTCTACCTCAACGGTGAGTTCCTCAACCAGCCCGACAAGTACCCTGCCGAGTCGGCCGTGGCAGAGATCATCCAACAGTACTGGGTGAACTTCGCCAAGACGGGCAACCCCAATGGCAAGGGCCTGCCCTACTGGCCGTCGTTCGACGACAGCAAGCCCACCACGATGCAGTTCTCCAACGGAGCCTCACTCATCATGCGCCCCAACCGCGAACAGATCGACTTCGTCGACCGTTACTACAAGGCCAAGCGCGAAGAGACAGAAAGCCAGAGAAAGAGATGACTTGTCCGGACTGACAAGCCTATAAGCTAAAGCCCCCTACAAAGATAATCCGCAGTCTTGCTCATGGCAAGGCTGCGGATTCATACATTCTTATTTCTTTCTATTCTTCCTATAAGATTTCTTTTTTTACTTTTACAAGCTCTTCATTCCAAACGGCCTCGAATTCTTCCTTGCTGATTATTTCCGCATAAAAACGCTCTATAAAATCTTTAATTGAAAGATGAGAATGAATCCCACAATTATGAGAGACTAAAAAAGACTCCTTTGTTATCACCTCACCAGTATCCCCTATCCCGACTTCTCGGCAGACGCGGTCATTCTCATCATCATAGGCAATATACCACGAATGAACATTTTTCTGGGGATTATTCGGTATAATCTTAAGATAAACCTCATGAGAAAGGCTGATTGTATTTAGCTTCATTAGCTCATCTGCTCTTGTTTTTACTTCTTCACTAAGGTCAACACGGACATCGTCTTGATTTATTCCGAGTTTACTAAGAAACGACATCAAACAAGTATAAAGATCCCTCTTATTTGGCAAAGCTTCAACTATTCCAGGAACATAATCTACATATTCCACGTCTGCAATCTCTTGTGGTAGTCCTATTGGATCCCATTTCGCCAAATAATCATTCACACATTGATAAATATTTTTAGTTCCCATTATCATATAATTATTATGTATAAATACTAAAATGGTATTTTGTACCCCCTAGGAGTTGTACTTGTTTTTGGAGCGTTGCTAAACACCGTAACAATCTTTCCGTTATTGACATTCTGTATAACCGTATTGTTGCGATACGTATACCTATATTGTCTCTCTCCATATTTACTTTTACCCATTTTTCTTGTCCCTTTTTTCATAATCGTTACAACATCTTCTCTGGTAAAGCCACGTTGTGCAAAACGTTCTAACGCATGATCTGAAATATAAGGTTTTGGCGAAGAAAGAAAACTCAAACAACTAGAAATAGCAGCACGAGCTAAAAATACGATGGCAAACTCCGGAGAGGTTGAGACTAACCCCCTTTCTCCTGCAATATGCCAATTACCATCAGCCCCTTTCATGTAATAGGAGCCGCCCACTTCCTTAACTTCAGGTGCAGAAGTATATCCCTTGCTCCCCATGTTAACATCATCCCCACCTCCATCGTGCATTAGGTCATTGAACATCATGGAGAAGGCTGCCGTGATGGCACCGTTGGCGAACTTGCCGCCACCGATCTCTGAAGCAGTACCTCCGAGGACGGCGTTAGCGGCCTTGTTCGACGTTTCAAAGATCGCAATGGTCTTTCCGTCTGCAAAGATATAATTTATTTTCTGAACTTCACCATTACTCTTGCTGATTTCTTCATAATAGCTACCTGCATAGTACTTTGCTTGGGGGAATGCACAACAGAGTAGATATAGGTTATATGTCTTCGCAGATAAAAAAGATTATCCGCAGTCTTATTGTGAGCTAATCACATTGAGACTGCGGATTTGAAATTATCGATTCATCTCGTAATCACCAAGCAGACTACGGAGTGATTCCGCATAATCGAATTGGCTATCGTCATCGTAGATCTCCTCTTCTTTATTCTTAATCAGCTCATATTCCCTGTCATTGCGGATTCTTCCACGCTTAAGGATCTTCTGTATTTCATCCTTTTCGGCTGCAGCTACATCCACGAGGCTGTACTTGAACTTCTCGGTCAGAATCTGATTCAACTTATCCATTAATGGATCTGGCAAATACATCTCTCGGACCATCAGATTCATCTCTCTATACATGGACCTCATATATCTCATGCTTTGCTTCTTATCGATTTTTTCAATTGCAACTTTCATCTCATTAACGAATTCAAGCATTTCTGGAGATATTATCACGAGAAACTCCAATATTGTCATACACCACTCCCTGAGTGTTGCATAATCTGCAGTCTTATCCAACGTTAATAATTTCTTACTCATATCATTAATACTTTAGAAATAACCCGTATACGGAGCTATGTTACCAAAATGTCTATTTGATTCATAATGGAATCCTCTTCCTGCGGATAATGATTAGGTTCAGCGATCACAGATAGACTTCCTCACCATTAAGCTTTACTGGGATTTTTTCTCTTGGCATGCCACGTTTGATCGTTTTATCTATCAAACTGTCTCCAAGGAATGTCAGATAAATATTATCAGGCTCATCTAGGTCTAACCACTTCCCTTTATTATTCTCTTCATATTCCTTTGGGAAGAGTATCTTTGAGAATTTGACATATGCCGTATCCGAAAGTATGCTAAACCTATTTTCTAATCGAACCTTCATAGACAAGATAGCATGTGAGAATATCACATGATGACCATTTACCTTGCACAGATCAAAAGGAGCAACAATCGGGAGTACCAACATGCCACGCACAGGGGCTAGATAATAACGATATATACTATCATTAACGTCTCTTGACCATACTCCCACATAGACTGAGTCACCACGCTCTATGTCTGCCTTTCTATCCTTATATAGAAAGTCCTGATATTCTGTAATAGCTTCTACCAGATCCTTGTTGTTTATCTCGATAGGATATTCAAGTTCTGCGTCTTTGCTATCCGAAGACGTGCAGCACGAGAACAACAATACGATAAATAATGATATATAAACTTTCTGCATAACTTGTTAGAACTCTTTTTCCAATACATTCCCTCTAGGGTTTGGCATATATGTTGTATTTCCTTCAAGGCCTTGACTAAAGTATTCGCCAGTAGGCAGCAAAATATTGATATCATCAAAACCCCAGCCACGAACAGTTGAAATATCTTCAGGACTAATACCCAAGGGATTTTCAAAACCCGTATTCACGCATGGATGCAAATGAACGATTCCCTTAACTCGCACACCATTGTATGTGGCATTTCCTTTGGTCCCTTTAAGATATATTTTACACGTCGTTTCTTCTGCCTCTCCATCACGGAAGACAACGACATTTCCATCTTCAAGATAAGCGGCACTGATTTCTTTCTTAGTAATCTTTGCTCGATCTATCATAAACCGATGAGCCTTATTCCGGTTTCTATTAACATTCTTTCCACGGATAACCAAATCATGTGTTTTATGACGGTTTCCCAGATGCTCGTGCATCATGTCATTGAACATCATGGAGAAGGCTGCTGTGATGGCTCCGTTGGCGAACTTGCCGCCACCGATCTCTGAAGCAGTACCTCCGAGGACGGCGTTAGCGGCCTTGTTCGATGTTTCAAAGATCGCAATGGTCTTTCCGTCTGCAAAGATATAATTTATTTTCTGAACTTCACCATTACTCTTGCTGATTTCTTCATAATAGCTGCCTGCATAGTACTTTGCTTGGGGGAATGCACTTCATGGTTTATATAGAGTAGAAGTAGGTTATATATCTTAGCAGATAAGAAAATCCGCAGTCTT